>OFGD01000521.1_pt1 | contig 26051 bp, 28 predicted proteins | sample 1521671 | NCBI WGS metagenome assembly OFGD01 (sample SAMEA3504114, study PRJEB24116) | mouse gut metagenome | biome: mouse gut; feature: mouse-associated habitat; material: faeces | place: Denmark | collected 2011 | reverse complement strand
AACTGGATGATGGACTTCACCGAGCGCATGCTTGAGAAGATCTGCCTCGATGTAAACGGCACAACCGAAGTGAAAGTAGGCGACAACATCATATCATTCAAGGCTCCGTTCAAGCGCGTGACCATGATCGACTCCATCAAGGAATTCACCGGCATCGATATCACCGGCATGGACGAAGATCAGCTGCGCGACGTCTGCCGTCAGCTCGAAATCGATGTCGACCCCTCGCTTGGAAAAGGCAAACTCATCGACGAGATCTTCGGCGAAAAATGCGAAGGCCGCTACATTCAGCCTACATTCATCATCGACTACCCCATCGAAATGTCGCCTCTGACAAAACGCCACCGCGACAATCCCGAGCTCACAGAACGCTTCGAGTTGATGGTCAATGGAAAAGAGCTTGCCAACGCATACTCAGAGCTTAACGACCCGATCGACCAGTACGAGCGTTTCGTTGAGCAGATGCGACTTGGCGAGAAAGGCGACGACGAAGCAATGATCATCGACAAGGACTTCATCCGCGCCCTTGAATACGGCATGCCCCCCACATCGGGAATGGGCATTGGCATGGACCGTCTCGTGATGCTCATGACCGGACAGACAACCATCCAGGAAGTGCTGTTCTTCCCCCAGATGCGCCCTGAAAAAGTGCAGAAGCGCGACGGGGCCGAAGTGTTTGCCACTGTCGGCGTGCCCGAAGAATGGGTAGCTCCGCTCCACAAACTCGGAGTACTGACCATCCGTCAGCTTGCAACGACAGCTTCTGCCGGGAAACTACAGCAGGATCTATGCGGACTCAACAAGAAATTCAAACTTGAGCTAACCAACCCGGCCGTTGACGCCGTCAAGGCATGGATCGAGGCTGCTGCCGCAGCAACAGCATCGGAAGAATGATCCATGAGATGAACCATTCTTTGTCAGAAAACGTTTAATCCCTACGATCAAGTCCTATGAATTGTCCCGGAAAAGTAGCGGTTATGGGTGGCGGAAGCTGGGCTACAGCTCTCGCAAAACTCCTGTTGAACAACTGCGAATCCATCCTGTGGTACATGCGACGCGACGACCGCATAGAAGACTTCAAACGTCATCGCCACAACCCGGCCTACCTCTCTGACGTTGAGTTCGACATCGAAAGAATCGAATTCTCAAGCGACATCAACGAGGTGTGCAGCAATGCCGACACACTGCTTCTCGTCATGCCCTCTCCCTATTTCAAAGGCCATATCGAGAAACTGACAGCCGACATAAGCCAGAAATATGTCGTTTCAGCCGTCAAGGGAATCGTCCCCGACGACAACCTGATAATATCCGACTACATGCAGCAGCGCTTCGGTGTCGATCCCGAACGGATGATGGTGGTCTCCGGACCTTGCCATGCCGAAGAAGTGGCTCTCGGCAGAAAAAGCTATCTGACTGTGGCCGGCAACAACATATTCCACGCCGAGCAATTTGCAAAAGTGCTCGCCGGCAAAGCCCTCAAGACCATCACATCCAGCGATGTGACCGGAATTGAATACGCCGCAGTGCTCAAGAACGTCTATTCCATCTGCGCCGGAATTGTCCACGGCCTGAAATCAGGCGACAATTTCCAGGCTATGCTCGTCAGCAACGCCATCCGAGAGATGGAACGCTTCATCGACACCGTGAACCCACGGCCACGACAGATCTGCGACTCCGTCTATCTCGGCGACCTGCTCGTGACATCCTACTCACGCTTCAGCCGAAACCACAACTTCGGCTCCATGATCGGCCGCGGCTATTCCGTCACCGCCGCACGCATGGAAATGGAGCAGACGGCCGAAGGCTACTACGGCACCAAGTGCATCTACGAGATAAACCACAAGTTAGGTGTCACCATGCCTATACTCAGCGGCGTCTACGACATCCTCTACCGTAACATAAAGCCGTCAAAAGCCATACAGGCGATGTCGGAGACTTTCATCTGATTAAAAACAATCCTCATACCATCATCTCTCATGAACACAATTAAATTAGACATCTCACAGGCCATTCAGGCCATCCCCGGAAAATCCGTCGACAACCTCCTTCCCGAGGCTGCATCCGCTCTTGCGAAAGTTGACAACGCCACCGGAGCCGGTAACGACTTCCTCGGATGGGTCGACCTCCCCACACGTCTTTCCGAAGATCTCATCAACGATATAAACGCAACCGCCAGTCAGCTCCGCGAAGAATGCGAAGTTGTTGTCTCAATAGGCATCGGCGGATCCTACCTCGGAGCGAAAGCCGTTATAGAAGCCCTCAGCGACAGCTTTGCCGCATATCGCACCGACGGACGCGACCCGAAAGTAGTATTTGCCGGACAGAACATCGGCGAGGACTACATGTTTGAGCTCATGCGCTGGCTCGACGACAAAAAATTCGGCATAATCGTCATCTCCAAATCCGGAACCACAACAGAACCGGCCATCGCATTCCGTCTGCTCAAAGAAATGCTTGAACGCAAAGTCGGCAAAGAAGCTGCCGCCCGGCGCATCGTGGCCATCACCGACGCAAAACGCGGTGCTCTCCGTCAGCTCGCAACCGAAGAAGGCTACAAGACTTTCGTGATCGACGACAACGTTGGCGGACGATTCTCCGTGCTGACACCCGTCGGACTACTCCCCATCGCCGTTGCAGGCTACGACATCCGCGCCCTCATCGACGGCGCTCGCCAGATGCAACAGGCAACGACAGCCGCATCCTACGACCAGAACCCGGCTCTGCTCTACGCCGCCACTCGCAATGCCCTCTATCGCGATGGCAAAAAGATAGAGATCCTTGTCAACTATAACCCCAAGCTCCACTACTTCGGAGAATGGTGGAAACAGCTCTACGGCGAAAGCGAGGGTAAAGACAAAAAAGGCATCTTCCCGGCTGCCGTCGACAACTCTACCGACCTCCACTCCATGGGACAATGGATCCAGGATGGCGAACGCACGATATTTGAGACCGTTGTTTCCGTTGAAGCGCCGGAGCACGAGACGCTGATCCCGACCGACAACGACAATCTCGACGGCCTCAATTACATTGCCGGAAAACGCATCGATCAGGTCAACAAAATGGCCGAACTCGGCACTCGCATTGCCCACGTAGACGGCGGAGTACCCAACCTCCGCATCACCATTCCGGCGCTCCGCGAGCAATACCTCGGCCAGCTCATCTACTTCTTTGAGAAAGCATGTGGCATCTCCGGCTACATCCTTGATGTCAACCCATTCAACCAGCCCGGTGTCGAAGACTACAAACGCAACATGTTTGCGCTCCTTGAAAAGCCCGGCTACGAAGAAGCCACAGCAGCCATCAAGACCCGCCTCTGATCCCCGACCAACACCAATTCCATATACAACAAAGCTCGGCTCCACAGCCGAGCTTTTCTCATGCCTATCCCCCTACACTCTACACTCTACACTCTATATACTCTATACCACTCTCCCAAGCATCTCCCCGGCCGTCAGGCCGCTGATAGGGTGACGCCACTCCGGCAGCAGCTCCATCATTGGCCGGAGCACGAAATCGCGCTGAGCCATGCGCGGATGCGGCAATGTCAGTTCCGCGGTATCCACAACCGCCTCCCCCAGTGCGATCAGGTCGATATCAACACGCCGGTCGGCATACGAGCCGTCGGCCTTCCGGTGCGACGAATCATCCACCGACCGCTGCGCTGCCTGAAGACGATACAGCAGCTCCAACGGCGCGAGATCTCCCACCTCAACATTGACACCTATATTAAGAAACATATTCGGACTGTCGAAACCCCACGGCTCCGACTCCACCACCGCCGAGACCTCAGCCTCGACTCCGAGCTCGCGCTCAACGGCAGCGACCGCCTCCCCGAGCAGGGCAAGGCGGTCGCCGATATTTGAGCCTATATTGATATGGGCTATTGCCATCAGAGCGTCTTCTTGACTTCCACTTCCTCGAAAGCCTCGATGATATCGCCCTCGCGGACATCGTTGTAGCCGTTGATGTTCAGACCGCAATCGTAGCCCGAAACAACCTCTTTCACATCGTCCTTGAAGCGCTTCAGCGAGCCGAGATCGCCCGTGTAGCGCACTATACCTTCGCGGATAAGACGGATCTTCGCCGAACGCTTGATGCGGCCTTCTCGAACAAGACAGCCGGCAACTGTGCCCACTTTCGATATCTTGTAGGTCTGGAGCACCTCTGCCGTACCGATAACCTCTTCCTTGAGTTCCGGTGCAAGCATGCCTTCCATAGCATCCTTAACCTCCTCGATAGCCTGATAGATCACAGAGTAAAGACGGATCTGGACTCCTTCACGCTCTGCCTCGCGGCGCGCCGCAATCGACGGACGAACCTGGAAACCGATAATGATGGCATCCGAAGCGGCGGCAAGAGTGACATCGCTCTCCGAGATCTCGCCCACAGCCTTGTGGAGCACGTTGATCTGGATCTCCTCTGTCGACAGCTTGATAAGCGAATCCGAAAGAGCCTCGATCGAACCGTCCACGTCGCCTTTGACGATTATGTTCAGCTCCTGGAAGTTACCGATCGCACGGCGGCGGCCGATATCCTCAAGGGTAAGAATCTTCTTGGTGCGCAAACCCAGCTCGCGCTGAAGCTGTTCGCGTTTATTGGCAATCTCCTTGGCTTCCTGTTCCGATTCCATCACGTTGAACGTATCGCCGGCCGTAGGAGCACCGTTAAGGCCAAGGATCAGTGCCGGAGTGGCCGGACCTGCCTCCTTGATGCGCTGGTTACGTTCGTTGAACATAGCCTTAACCTTGCCATAATGTGTTCCGGCCAGGATAAAGTCGCCAACACGCAACGTTCCGTTCTGGACAAGCACCGTAGCCACATAACCGCGGCCCTTGTCGAGCGACGATTCTATGATCGAACCCGTAGCCATGCGGTGGGGATTGGCCTTCAGTTCAAGCATTTCAGCTTCAAGAAGCACCTTTTCCATCAGTTCCTCGACTCCCAGACCCTTCTTGGCTGAGATATCCTGCGACTGATACTTGCCGCCCCATTCCTCCACGAGGTAGTTCATGCCGGCAAGTTCCTCCTTGATCTTGTCGGGGTTGGCGGCAGGTTTATCGATCTTGTTGATGGCAAACACGATAGGCACACCGGCAGCCGAAGCATGGTTGATAGCCTCGACGGTCTGCGGCATCACGTTATCGTCGGCAGCCACAATGATGATACATAAGTCGGTCACCTTCGCGCCACGGGCACGCATGGCCGTAAACGCCTCGTGACCCGGAGTGTCAAGGAACGTGATATGGCGGCCATCCTTCAGCTTCACGTTATATGCGCCGATATGCTGTGTGATACCGCCGGCCTCGCCTGCAATCACGTTGGCATTTCGGATATAGTCAAGCAGAGAAGTCTTACCATGATCCACATGACCCATCACGGTCACGATAGGCGGACGTTCCATCAGCTGATCCTCCGTATCTTCCTCCTGCTGGATTGCCTCTACAACCTCAGCCGAAACATATTCCGTCTTGAATCCGAATTCCTCGGCAACGATATTGATAGTCTCGGCATCCAGACGCTGGTTGATCGAAACCATCACACCGATGCTCATGCACGTCCCGATAACCTGATTGATCGGAACATTCATCATCGATGCCAGGTCATTGGCCGTCACGAATTCCGTCAGCTTAAGCACCTTGCTTTCCGCTGCCTCCATTTCGTGTGCCTCACGCTCGCGTTCGCGGCCGGCCTCGCGTTTCTCCTTGCGCCACTTCGCGCCTTTCTTCAGGCCCTTGTCCTTGGAAGTCAGACGTGCAAGCGTTTCCTTAACCTGCTTCTGAACATCCTCCTCGCTGACCTCGGTGTGCACCTGCTGACGGCGTCCGCGGTCTTTGCCCTGATTGTTCTGGCCGCCACGCTGCTGACGGTCGCCACCGCCGCCCTGACGGTTGTTATTGTTCTGACCGCCGCCCTGCTGATTGCCGTTCTGGTCAATATCAACACGGCCGGTGCTGCGTATGCGTTTGCGCTTCTTGCGGTCGGCATCGCCGCCGGCGTTTGCGCCGTTGCCCTGCTGGCCACCATTGTTCTGGCGATCCTTGGCAATACGCTCGTTGCGCTTCTCTTCTTTGGTTTTCTTCTTCGGACGTGTCGACTGGTTGATCGTCGAAAGGTCGATCTTGCCGACAACGTTGATATTCAGTCCTCCCTGCTTCACGCTGGTAGGGATTGTGGTCGGGATGAAATTGCTGTCAACCTCCGGCTTTGACTCTGCTTTCGCCTCAGTCTTTTCCTCAGCCTTGGGTGCCTCGGCTTTAGGAGCTTCAGCCTTAGGTGCAGCCTGAGCCACTTCCGCTTTAGGTTCCGGTGCCTTCACAGGCTCCGCCTTGGGAGCCTCTTTCACCGGCTCGGCGACAGGTGCTTTCGGAGCCTCCGGCTTAGCAGCTTCAGGTGTAGCCTTTGGGGCTGCCGGCTCTTCTTTCGGAGCTGCCACAGCAGCCTCAGCCACCGGTTCCGCCTTGGGTTCGGGTTTAACTTCTGCTTTCGGTTCTGCGCCCACGGGCTCCACTCGTCCCGGCTTGTCCAGATCGATCTTGCCGATCACTTTCGGTCCTACGTTCTGACGGGGTTCCGTCTGAGGCTCAGCCACAGCTGCCGGAGTTTCCACCGGAGTCTCCACCGGCGTTTCGGCTTTCTCGGCCGGCTTGCGAACGGAGGCCACCTGACCCGACATCGTCTTCAGATCCCGGTCGGGGGCGTATTCCTTCACCAGCAGGTCGTAGGCTTGCTCGTCGATCTTGGAATTGGGATTATTGTCGATCGAGATGCCTTTTTTCTGCAAAAATTCCACAACGGTCGTCATCGACACATTGAAGTCTTTCGCAGCTTTACTAATTTTCGTTTTCGCCATATATTAGGTTGATATTTTTTCTATTGATGAACTGATTTAAACTTATTGCAAATTAACATTTCGAGGCTGATTTCGAGATGATTCCAATCTTTTTGAGGAAGCGATGGGCTCCATCGTGACTGAGAAAAGAGATGGAATCAGCCGGAAACGGTCCGGAAGGTTAGCAATAAGGAATCAGGTCGGTTCTGTATTAACATTTTGAAATAAGCTTGAATCAGTTCGATAATTATTGGTTTTCCGGTCGGGCTAACCTACTTGAGTGCCCCTCTTTGGCTTCCGGAAGATATGGACAAGCCGCTGCCGATCAATCCTCCTCGAACTCGGCCTTCAGAACGGCGATCACATTGTCAACCGTATCTTCCTCAAGGTCGGCCTTGTCGATAAGTGTCTGGCGCGGAGTGTTGAGAACATTCTTGGCCGTGATGCAGCCCATCTCCTTCAGCGCGTCGATAACCCAGGCATCAATCTCATCCTTGAATTCATCCAGATAGATATCCTCCTCTGTTGCCTCCTCTGTGTCGCGGTAAACGTCAATCACATAGCCGGTCAGCATCGAGGCAAGCTTGATGTTCAGGCCGCCCTTGCCGATCGCCAGCGAAACCTCTTCAGGACGAAGGAACACCTCAGCCTTCTTCTCTTCCTCATCCAGACGGATCGATGAGATCTTGGCCGGTGAAAGAGCGCGCTGGATAAACAGCGACGGATTCGATGTATAATTGATCACGTCGATATTCTCATTGCGAAGCTCGCGGACAATACCATGGATACGTGAACCCTTCACGCCGACGCATGCTCCTACCGGATCAATACGGTCGTCATAGCTCTCGACGGCGATCTTCGCACGCTCTCCCGGGATACGGGCCACGGCGCGGATATTGATCAGGCCGTCATGGATCTCAGGAACCTCGAGTTCAAACAGACGGCGGAGGAAATTCTCATTCGTACGGCTCACGGTGATCTTCGGATTGTTGTTCTTATTGTCAACATTGGCCACAACCGCACGGATGGTCTCTCCCTTACGGAAAAAGTCGCCGGGGATCGACTCGCTCTTCGGCAGAAGAAGCTCATTCTTGTCATCATCAAGCAGAAGAGTCTCACGCGACCATGTCTGATAGACCTCGCCTGTCACCAGTTCTCCCTCAAGTTCCTTGAACTTATTGTAGATAGCCTCTTTTTGCAAATCAAGGATCTTCGACTGCAGCGTCTGGCGAAGGTTCAGGATCGCACGGCGTCCGAAGTCTGCGAAGAAAATCTCCTTGGTGTGTTCCTCCCCGATCTCTACGTCGGGATCCTGATCGGCACGGGCATCGCTGAGGCTGATCTGCATGTTGGGATCGGTAACCTCGCCGTCGGCCACTACCATGAGATTCTGGAAAATCTGCACGTCGCCCTTGTCCGGGTTCATGATCACGTCCAGATTCTCATCCGTGCCAAACATCTTGGCAAGCACATTGCGGAACGACTCTTCAAGCACACTGATCATAGTGGCCTTGTCGATATTTTTCAGTTCTTTGAATTCGGCAAAACGCTCCACCATATTGGGAGCTTCTTCTTTTTTAGCCATAATTGCGGAGTGATGGGTTTATTTGAATTTTATTAAATATTTCACACTTTTCGTATCGGCAACTGCCATCGTTTCCTCTGTGTCAACGATCTCCGGACGCTTCTTGCCCGGCTCTTTCACCTTCTTGGGGATAACCAGAGTGAACTCCGACCCGTCGGCCGAAACCGATTTCAGAGTTCCCGTCAGCTTGCGGCCATCCTTGGTCAGAACCTCAAGCTCATTACCGATATTTTTCTCATACTGACGGCGGACCTTAAGCGGAGAGGTCAGACCGGCCGACCCTACCTCAAGCTCGTAGTCCTCCACTTCGCGGTCTACCTGCGACTCGATCTCACGGGTCAGACGGGCGCATGTGTCTATATCCACACCCGTCATTGAATCGATCTCCACGGTCACACTATTATCCGGTGTAACCTTGACCTCGACCAGAAAATTATCCGTGCCCTCAAGGGCTTTTTCGACGATACCGCCGATCAGTTCTTTATCTATCATCTGTTGATTCTTTGTTCAATACAAATAAAATGGAGGAAGCATCTGCCCCCTCCGTGACTACGAATTGATGCAAAGGTAGTCATTTTATTCCGTCCGCGCAACCAACCGCCCCCCAATTACGCCCGGCCCACACCCTCCACATCCCAATTTTAACCTTATTTAACTTTAATCCCTACCATTCCCCTGCCGTCCATCCCCCACTGCCATAGAACGCATTAGCCATGCTCCACGCATTAAAAATCCCGTTATTCACCAATTTGACCCGATCAGTAACGCTCCAATCCGCACAAAAATCGTACATTCGCACCTACACAATACCGACATAGAAAATCATTGAAAAAATCAACTCACAAACAGAACGTTTTCAAAAAAAAACACTAACTTTGTCGCTGTACCCCAACTCCGGAAACGACGTAGGGTACCCAGCGGAGCCGGAGAGACGGTCACGCTACAAGACATAATAGGAAAGCGTTTTAGCGAGTCACTACTACGAATCTGGACAATTCGAAGACATGACAACTTGCTTGAAGACGCTCTTCTCAGCCGTTTATGTACACCCCCACGATGGGGTTCCAGCATATACCGACTGAGAGTGAGTTGATTTTTTCGAGTAATTCTCATGTCGGCAGTCCAGAGCCAGTAGTAGGGATTACTAAAGATGGCTCACTCTTTTTTATTTATGCCTTTTTTGGAGATCCCAATCACTTTTTCACATACGCAACGCCATCGGGCCATCGGCGAAAACAAGGACTAACCTCAAACCGATCAGCAATGGGAATACTCAATCCTTCAGGTGGCATGATGAATGTGATTCGTTGTGACATGCAGCAATACCTCGTATGGAAATGGAGGCCTTACAACAGCAAGAAAGACGAGGCCGATCCTAATCAGCGCAGCAACGCTATCCGAATGGGAAGCAGCCTGCGTGTCAAAGACGGGGAAATGGCCATATTCGTTTACTCGAAAAAGGACGGAACCTCGAATCAGGAGGTCATATTCGGACCCTACGACGACATAATAAAAACATCCAATTTCCCTATCCTGTCAAATCTGATAGGATTAGCCTATGGAGGTGGTAGCCCTTTTCAGGCCGAATGCTATTTCATAAACTTAGCGAACAACATCCAGATAAAATTCGGTATTCCATATTTTGATGTTTTCGACCCTCGCTTTCCCGATTTAGGCGTGCCTGTATCCGCACGTGGATCTTTCACTTTCAAGATCGACGACTATAAGGCTTTCATTGCCAACAACCGACTGATCAATTTTGAGCTCGACACCCTGAAGACTCAGCTTCGGAGTGTATCCATTCGCAAAGTTAAAAGCAAGATCATATCATTCCCCTCTTCAAAAAACATACCCCTCGTCCAGATCGAAGCCCATATCGACGACATCAACGAACAGATCAAAAAGGAGCTGGAAACAGAGTTCTTTGAGATCTATGGATTGAAGACACGGGCTTTTGACATCGAAGCCATTGAGATCAACAAGCAATCCCAGAACTATATCGACCTCAAGAATCTGACATTCGATATCGTCCGTGACACCACAAGGCGTCAGGTGGAGCTGAATCTCCGGAATCTGGAGGACACTCAGCGTATCAACACCACAAATATGGAAGAGACCCTGCGCATACAGCGACAGGAGATGCAGCGTGCTCAGAGGCTCCAGTCGGAAAGTGCGAATCTCGCAGCCCACCAGATCGATCGCCAGGCTCAGGTCATGACAGCTATGGCCGACGGAATGGCCGCAGGAGCTATGAACAATGCTTCAATAGGCGGTCCGGTTGGAAATTCAGGAGGATTCAATCCCGTCAATCTGATGACAGGAATGGCTGTTGGATCCGCTCTGGGTGGTCAGATGAGCAACATGATAAATCAAGTTGGTTCGCAATGGGGACAGCAGCAGACTCCGCCACCGAATCCGGCGCAGACTCAGGCCGCGACTCCGCCGCCGCTCCCATCCAAGCAATACTATGTATATGTGAACAACACACAGAACGGTCCCTTGACACGTCAGCAAATCAGCCAGTTGGCGCAGCAAGGATTCATATCCCCGTCAACTCCCGTTTGGCATGAAGGCCTGACTGAATGGATTCCGGCACAGAATTCGGACCTTGCCGACATTTTCACCCAACCCACTCCGCCGCCGCCAAGCTGCCCTCCGGCTCCTCCTGTAAACCCTCAAATCATTTAATTTAATATGAACGATAACTCATTCCAACCCATTGATCGACTGATCGAATTTGGTTTAAGCATGGCTGTCGCGCAACAGATAACATCCTCTTTCAACCAGATAATCAACAATGCCCAGACCCCGAGAGTGCCGTTCCCGAATGAATCCGCCCGGCAGATCGAGTGGTACTATGCTGTTGATGGCAATATTGCCGGCCCGGCAAACGAAGCTGAGATTAAAAATCTTCTGCTCCATAAGCGGATCAACAACACTACCATGATGTGGAAACAAGGAATGCAATCCTGGAAACAGGCTGTTGAAATTCCTGAGATACTGAATTATATAATGCAACTTCCTCCTGCCCTATGAAACTGAATTTTATTTCAATGTTATCCGCGATTATTATCGCCGCTCTGATCTCATATCTTTTCTACACTATCGGAGCAAGCTATGGCGACAAGTCGCGTCTGATCGCCCTTTGCATAAGCAGCTTCATTTGCTTTGCCACAACCCTTGGAATCGGAATCGGCATTAGTTTCCCCGACAATAAATCGGCACTCAACATTCGGACTCTGGCTTTATTGGCCTTTTTCCTGCTGTTGGCCATCCACATTCCAATGGCGATTTTCCTTTACAATCCGGCGTTCCTTATCGTTCCGGCAGCAATCGTATTGCTGATATTCATCATGTCTACTAACACAATTTTTAAATCCTACGAATAAAAACTATGTCTACTAAATGTCCTAAATGCGGTGGCGACGCCGAAAAAATCAGTGCAAACAGATTTGAATGCCCCTACTGCGGAGAAAACTTCACCATGCAGGATCAGATGAACAACGCCGGCATGGGATATGGTAATTATCAGGCTGCTTCCTATAACAACAATCCCCCTATGCCTCCTTATGCTCAGCCGGCAGCTGCAATTCCCAACGCTCCTCAGTATCAGCAGCAACCCGCACAAGTCTCTCAGGAGGATTGCAGCGGTTGGCTTAAAGCTCTTTCATTCTTAATCCCCCTCGTCGGCCTGATCCTCTATTTCGTTAAGAAAAACGAGCAACCCGTTGGCGCCAAAAGTTGCCTGAACTGGGCTATCGCTGGATTTGTGGTTCAAATTGTCTTTGGCCTTATTTAAATCCTAAAAATAACAAAGGGCTGAACTATCTTTCTCGGTAGGTTCAAGGTCGGTTCCGAATCGGCCTGAACCTATCCGGAAAGTTGTCCATCCTTTCCCTCTCGTTTCTTATTCTGGTTTTATTCCAAACAAACACTTAAAAACCATACAATTATGATGAAGTGTTCAAACTGCGGAGCGGATATAATGGACGATAGCAAATTTTGCATCTCCTGCGGACACATGGTTGCCCCCCAACCGACAACAAATCCGGCACAACCCGTGCAGCAGCAACAGCCATATCAACAGCAGGGCTTTCAGCAGCCTGCACAGCAGCAGCAACCCTATCAGCAACCTTACCAGCAGCAGGGTTTTCAGCAACCTGCGCAACAGCAACAACCTTATCAGCAAACATACCAGCAGCAGGGCTTTCAGCAGCCTGCGCAACAGCAACCCTATCAGCAACCTTACCAACAACAGGGCTTTCAGCAACCTGCGCAACAGCAACAAACCTATCAGCAACCATACCAGCAACAGGGCTTTCAACAGCCTGTGCAGCAACAACCTTATCAGCAGCAAGGCCAATACCCATTGAACAATGCCGCCGAACCTGCATTTGTTTTCCCGAAGTATCCGGCCGGGACTCCGGTTCTCACAATCGTTTGGGAAGGCATGCAAACATCTGTGGATATAGCTACCGGCTACCTAAGTAAAAAAATTGCTAAAAAAACCAGCTATTTCAATCTGGAGGTCAATGGCAATAAAGTAGCTCCCGAAAATGCTCTTTCATACGTTGATGGATTCTCTATCGACGTTCCGATTACATCGCCCGACACAACTGTCGATTTCTGGATCTCGAAAAAATTGCTCAGTGCTGCCCCATCATCAAAACCCAAAAGTTTCAATAGCATTTTTTCTTCAAGAAATGTATTCAATCTGAGGCTTGATCCTCGCTGTTCCTATACATTGAAGATCATTGACCCCTCGGCTCTGACAGGCAATAACCTGTGCGGATACCAGCTTTTCGATGCCAATGGGACATACATTGAATCTGTCGGAGATGGAATATCCACATGGAAACAGCTTCTGGCACTGTTCATTCCTATAGCCGGTCTCTACTTCATATTTGCTGATCCGGAATCAAAATCTGACCGTATCGCAAAAAATATGTACATCTTAGCAACGATTGTTGGATTTGTCATCTGGATTTCAGTATTGCTGAATATATTCTTAGACTGACAACCTCAATAATAATCTTAAAAAACTTACTTTAAATCAGCTCTTATGTTCTGCCCTAAGTGTGGTACAAACAACCCGGACAATGCCGTTTTCTGCAAGAATTGCGGCACTCCATTCGACAGATACAGACAGCCCATCGCGCCACCTGTGCCGCAGCAACCCGATCACCATATCGCTCCTCCACCGCAGCCCGTGGCTGAGCCCGACGAATCCCCTGCAGTCCCCGACGTTGATCCTCCCGTTGATAGTGACGCTCCCGGCTATGATCCGGATCCCATAGATCATAAACAGAAGCCCAAAAGCCATAAAGGCATCATCATTGCGATTATAGCATTTTTGGTGCTGCTTGCGATTGGTGCCGCCGGATGGTATTTCGATGCACGGCGTCTGCTGAATTTCTTCTCTTCGGAGCGTAATGAGAGCATATATGCCACCATCGAGGAGCATGACGATCATCACGAGACTGCGGATCCTGCTTATGCCTCTCTGGATATCGACAGCCCCGATGTCGTTGAGATCGAGACAGACACTCCCGATCAGGCATATCCTGAAACGTCGGATGATGGATGGTTCCTGAACACTATCCGGCTAAACTCGCCGGCAGCACGCAATGGCAACATATTCATCTATTATCTGAAAGGCGATTTCACCTACAAGTCCGCCAACTACCCTGTCGGGTTCGCTTGCCTTGTTCAGGACGGAGAGATTCAAAAAATCTACTATAAAAACATGAAGTACACCACCCTGATACCTATGAGTTTCTCATACACCCCCGATGGTGACTTCCAGTTGAAAAGCCTGGACAACAGCACCCCTCTAACAGTGACATTCCACGACCATCACAACTATTTCTTAGCCGGAGAAGCCTCATCCGGAAATATGGTAATGGGCGTATCATTAGGTGTCACAAGCGAGACCTTCGACATTCCCGAATACAAAGCATCATAATCTTCAATCCATATCATCATGAAAAAATTCTATCAACTTTTGCTGATAACCTGCACGGCTGCCTTCCTGTCCTTAGGTTCTTTCAACAGCATCTACGCGGCGTCCACCACCCAGAGACCCACCGCAAAATCCCAAAGCAGCAGTTCTGCGGCTCGTGGCGACCTCAAAGCGCTCAATATTACTGGCCCGGCTAAAGAAGTCCAATACGCTATCATTGACAACGATTGCACGCACACCTTCACATTTGATTTACAAGGCTTATGCCGGGGCCGCAAAACAGAAGGAGGCAAAATCATTCTGTCTGACGACGGTATGTACGATTTTTTCTCCATAAAACTGGCCAATGGAAAAACCGCTGAGATAAACCACGCTATTCCTCGCGGAGCCTATTTTACCAATTGGGATATGAGAGCCACTAAATACGATAGCCAAGGACGCCCGACAGAGTTCTACCTCGATGATTTCTCTTTTAAAGTAACGGCCAGATATCTTGGAAATGACCAGCATGGCAACTGGACAAAAATGAAAATCGTTTCTCAGGATTCAGATTGGCCACTTGATATCACCATCACTCGAAAAATCACATACTACACCTCCAAATAAACCGATAGATCATGAAAAAAATAGCATTACTGCCTGCCATTATAGCTTTTATGTTTTCAAGCTGCTCCGACAGAGTCAAAGCAACCGATAGCGACTCCGACGATGCCGATGCCGACTCTCTGACTGTAAACCGTGACTCCCTGGAAGATCAGAATCCTGAAGAATCGCAATCCAAAGCCATCTTCGACACTCTTGCGTTCGAACAGATGGTCAACACCGAGATTTTGCCGATAATTCCTGACCACGGAATTGGCAACTTGCAGAAATTCAGAAAATTCACAACTCCAGAACTGGCATCTCTGCTCGAAGAAGCCTACGACCTTCCCACCATGTCTCCCGAAGAAATAGGTGCTGAGGAATTTTTATATTATTTCGTGACCGGCAACGATGGCGCTGAAGGCTCCGGAAATGCCAGATCCACACTCAAGTCGCTGACATCCATTCCCGAATACCGAGCGGTAGTTTCATCCAATTATTATGGACAAGACCACACCTTAATGTTAGTCAAAGTCGGTAATATCTGGAAACTCGACGACTTTGATGGTCAAAAGAGCAAGGTACGGGATTACGTCAAGAAAGCACGTGAATTTTTCAAGTCAGGCCAATACAGAAACGTAGAATATCCATCCGAGACATATTTTGAAGAAGTCGCCCGATACCTGAAAAAATACAACCCCTAACCCTGATTACTGCCGCAATCCCCCTTGTAGGGTCGCAACCTGTTGCGACCGCATCATCCCCCACAAAAAGTCCAATTTTTTACTGCCAACGGCTCTGCCCAATCCACCATCGGCAAAGCCGTTGGCATCTTTATCATTTACACTAACAACCTGAATTTTCAGACAGAATCAATATTTCATCTAAATAACTCGGAGTGAGAACCAAGGCGGATGAGGTCTATTTGATCTGTATCAGGGTCAAACCATATAAGCAAAAAATCGCCCTCAATATGGCATTCCATATATCCAGCATAATTACCCGTCAGCATATGAGGCTTATTTTTTGCAGGAATTGGAATCTCATTTCTGAGTTTATCTACAATCTCCTGCAGTGCTTTGAGCTTGCGAGGATTGTTAAGAATACGCTTTACGTCCTTCTTGTATTGAGTAGACGGTTTCAGTCGCTTCATAATCCCATTGATTTAACCATCGCCTCAACTGAAGATGTGTCTATTTCAGGAACATCCCGGAGATTACCGCTACGCGCTTCTTCCATTGCCGCAAGGGTTTCGGCATTTGGCTCATTGTAGGCGACGTCCAACAACAGTGTTTCCACAAAATTATTGAGACTACGATTCTGGCGTTTTGCCATAAGTTTCAGTCTATCAATCAAATCAACTGATAAGCGGAAACTCTGATTTCTTTTTGTCAATGCTGCATCCATGATTCTAATCTTTTATACCGCAAATATACTGCAAATGTATTACAAAAACAACATATTCGCCTGCAAAGTTTCACCTAAATCAGCTCCCTCAGCCGACACAACAGCTCCTTCAGTTCCGGATTGTCCAAAGCATCATTGATAGCCCGGGCGGCTTCCGTGTAATCCGATTTACGCTGACTGTTCTCAACAACGCTCTTCGCCTCGATCAGCGTCATCGCTATCGCCCCGAGAGTGGTGAACAGAGGAAAAACAGGAACACTCCATCCGGCAGTCGATCTCAGCAGCATAGCCGAGATCACAAGCATTCCGTCAACAACACTCAGAGCCATCAGCGTCACATAATAGCGGCTCAGTTTCTCTACCGTGCGGCGATAGCCCTTCGATGTCCGGGGCTGACCGCTGCGCTTTGCCTTCAGAAGCGCACTTCTCAGATCGATCAGAGACGCCGCCGTGACCGAAACATAATCCATCACCACAAGCACCAGCAGCCACAGCAACGAGACAGCCGCATCACCGGAAAATAAAGTCGAAATTTGTGTCATCATAGTCATAACGTTTGTGTTTGCAATTCAAAAATCCATGCTGCAAAGTTACAACCGCCACGACACGATTGCGTGCTTTTCTGCGCTTTCGATCGCAAAAAAGTCACACAAGATAAAGAAACAAACTGAAAATCAGCGAGAGAACTCAGCCAGACGACTCAGATACTTACCGATAATATCAAACTCGATATTCACCCTCGTATCCGGCTCGATTGTGTGGAAATTAGTATGCTCGTAAGTATAGGGAATGATTGCCACACGGAAACTGTCTCGCTCTGAATCACAGACAGTCAGACTCACACCGTTCACCGTCACAGATCCCTTCTCAACAGTCACATATCCCTTTGCGGCCATTGACGGATCAACGGCATAACGGAACTTATAGTAGCGCGATCCGTCCACCTCCTCCACACTCTCGCAAACGGCAGTGCAGTCAACATGCCCCTGAACGATATGCCCGTCCAACCGACCATTCATGACCATCGAACGCTCCAGATTGACCACCGAGCCCTCCTTCAGATCCCCGAGATTGCTCCGGTCCAGCGTCTCCTGGATCGCCGTGACGGTATAACTCCCGTCCTCATCAAGCGACACAACAGTCAGGCAGACACCGTTATGCGCGACCGACTGATCGATCTTCAGCTCATCGGCAAACGAACACTTGACACGGATATGGCGGTTGCCGCCATCATCTGTTACCGCAACCACCCGGGCTGCTTCCTCTACTATTCCTGAAAACATTTTTCTGATCTGTTTCTGATTTTATTGCAAAGTTATGCCTTGTGCCGACACTTTCAATTCCCATTAATTATTTTTAACCCACCCCCATCGACAAACTCCGTTTTTTACAAAGAAAATACTATCTTTGCACTCAGAAAAACATATCGGCAGACACCTGTCGCTACAATCAAAAATCCCATCTCAATAAACACCTATATGACACAGATTTCCGAACGAAACAGATCGCTGGCCGTTTCTCAGACACTCGCTATGTCTCAGCGAAGTGCCGAACTACGGGCAAAAGGCGTCGACGTCATCAACCTCTCGGTAGGCGAACCCGACTTCAACACCCCCGACCACATCAAGCAGGCCGCGAAACAGGCTATCGACGATAACTTCTCATTCTACTCCCCCGTAGCCGGATTTCTGAGCCTGCGTAAAGCCATCGCCGCAAATCTGGCACAGGTCAACGGCGTTGAATACGCACCGGAGCAGATCGTCGTCGGCAACGGCGCAAAACAAGCCCTCTGCAACGTCATCCTATCCATCATAAACCCCGGCGACGAGGTCGTTATCCCCACCCCGGCCTGGGTTAGCTACGTTGAGATGGTAAAACTTGCCGAGGGTGTACCCGTGACCGTTCCTGCCGACATCCGACAGAACTTCAAGATCACTGACGAACAGCTCCGTAGCGTCATCACCCCACGCACCAGAATGGTGCTTCTCTGCTCTCCATCCAACCCCACAGGCGCAGTCTACACCCACGACGAACTCCGCTCTCTGGTCAACGTTCTCAAGGACTGCCCCAACGTGACCGTCGTTTCCGATGAAATCTACCAGCACATCAACTACACCGGTTCATTCACCTCAATGGCCTCATTCAAAGAACTCGAAGGGCGCGTCGTGGTAATCAACGGCGTTTCAAAAGCCTATGCAATGACCGGATGGCGCATCGGATTCATGGCCGGTCCCGTCGAGATTGCAAAAGCTGTCACAAAACTTCAGGGACAGTACACATCCGGTGCTTCATCCATAGCTCAGAAAGCTGCCGAAGCTGCATATACCGGATCGCAGGAATGCGTTGCCGAAATGTGTGCCGCCTTCCGTCGCCGCCGCGATCTCGTTGTGGCTCTCGCTCGCGAGATACCCGGCCTGAAAGTCAACGTCCCCGACGGTGCTTTCTATCTGTTCCCGGAAGTCTCGGCCTACATCGGACGACGTTTCGGCGACCGCGTCATCAAAGACTCCGGCGACCTCGCCCTATACCTTCTCGACGAAGCCCATGTGGCCACTGTCGACGGCGCGGCATTCTCCCTCCCCGGCTACATTCGCCTCAGCTACGCCACATCCGACGATAATCTCCGCGAGGCTTTCCGCCGCATATCCGCTGCCCTCGCCCGTCTCGTCTGAGCATCCTCGATCCAAATCCCCAACCGCATAAAACGGAGGGAAGAGTCCGCCACCATACGGATTCTTCCCTCTGTTCTATTTCCACCCCAAACTACCAATCAACCGGCCTCAACTCCCGGGATATTCAATTTTCAGCGAATATCCGTCGAGCGCAATGCCTTTACTACGCCGTATGGCCAGTTTCTGGCCATCATCTTCAAATCCGATAGTTTCTCCATCTCTCAACGTCACGTTATATCCAAGCACATAATCCACCAGGACAAGCACAAACTCGAATATGTCATTGCAATCAGCCTTGGCATAGACCTCGATCTCGTCATATCCGAATTTTTTCAAACCATAAGTATAGATCCCGTCAAGCCCATCATGAGCATATCGGTCAAAGCATACCCAATCCAGTATAGGCAACAACCCCGATCTCATATTCTCAGCAACACTGATATATGTTTCCGGTTTTGACACCAAGCCGTCACTATACGCCGCAAGAACGTGTTTTTGCTTCAAAGCACTTGCCACTACCTTCGTACATAGTTTCGCCTGTTCAATCATCTCAGTTCCTTCAACAGAGTCATCGGACACAACCGCAATCAGTAGATGAGCCACATGTTTCCGTACCTCTTTCTCCGCTTCCGGCCATGGCCGGCAATAACGGGCATAATATTCCGCTTCCCCATCCGGAACCGGACTTGAGATCATTGACACAGAAATCATATCCGAACCATAAGAAGCCACCATGACATTGTCTTTGAATTTCACGTCGGTCAGACGGATATCCCAATTCTCACCCAAATCAGCAAGCAGCCGTTCAGGATCCCACTCTGCGCGACTCAACAAAACTATTGATACAAAACTATTCCTCATATCTTCTTAAAACCGGCCTTGATCCGATTCCCATAACGCAAAACTAATATTTTTTTTCAAACCGGCCTCTGCCTGTCGCTTCATTTTTGAGAGAAACAGCCCTTGGGACATACTTTGGTGCATTTGCCACAGCCGATACAGGCCTCAGGATCAACCGGAACGGCATGCCTGTGCCACAGAAACTTCACCTTGCCTATAACTTGCTTCGGACAAGATTCAACACATCTCCAACAGGCAATGCAATCATGAGGATTAAACCGGATAAAACCGGTTGACAAACGATCTCTTTTCATAACTTGTTTATTTATAGTTTGATATTCAATTCTATTTCACGCCTTTGAGCAGACCTCCATCAGTATCGGAATTATCCAGCCCGGGGTCACGTGATCCCTTCTGACGGCCAAAACCAAGATTGACGCTCAACTGCACCACAAAATACGTCGGTCGCCTACTATAGGCTCTCGACACAGAACTCAGCAACGGAGACTCGTCGCGCGTCTCCATCCAGTATTTCTTCACGAACGGATCCAACACCCCAGCCTTCAAGGAGAACACGTCCGACCGATAACCGGCCATCACCATCGACATATTGCGTTCTCGCATCAAACGCGTCCCGTACAGATAGTTGGCATATCCGGTGAGAGTATTATAGCTCAACTGCCAGTTTTTCCAATTGATTTCCGCGTCAATCTGAAGATTGCGGATTGTATGGGAGCATCGGAAATCATTGCCGTGGGAGCGATAATGATCAATGGTAGGTGTCAGCGATACCACGACATAATCTTTCCATGGACGCACACTGATCCTGGCCTCAGCGCCGATATGCGAGAACGATCTCTGATTGAAATATGTGCGGACAAAAGCCTCATCCATCCACACCACACTCTCCATTATCGGTTTGAACTCATGCGTTATCGGAACCGACAGGTCTATGCTCAACCATCGCCATTGCCATCCGGCGCTGAATTCCTGGTCAAGGATCCGGAATGCTTTCAGGTCAGGATTGCCCTTGCGCAGATAGCCCGGATCAATCGGCTGCGCTATATCGCTCAGCTCGGAAAGCGACGGCATCTTGCCCTGCAACGCCACCTTATAGCGGAATGCGAGTTCTTCGACCGGACTCCAGGATGCGGCAAGGCTTGGGGTGAAAATCCATCTCGACAGACTCCCGTTGGCCTGAGAGCTGTAGAAACGTGCCGCGCCGGCCGATGCCATCAGATTCACGCGGCCGAGAGTCACGGAATACTGCCCGTAGACCGTGGTCTGAGCCTGCCGTAGCGTAACCGCCGAGACCACATCCCCGGCGTATCGGTTGTCGGCAATCGACTGGAAATGACGGATTCCTCCACTGATCCTATGGCGGTTGAACTGCTGGTTATAGGCCAACTCCGAGATAATGGAATATTTCCGACCCTTGTTGTGCGACGAGATGCTCTCCAAAAGATTTCCGTCGGTATCGGTCTGCCGGTAGATATGGTCATTTTTCGATCGGATGTATGTTCCGACCACATTTGCGATAAGAGTCGCGCCACTTCCGAAACGATACTGGCCATACAAGTCAAGAGACGGCGACACCGACCGCTCACCTAAATGCTCATAAATCTCGCTCACGCTATTGTCTGTTGAGATGGTTCGCAGCGTTGTCCGGTCTGCCTCCTCGCTGTGGGGAATAGCGTCATAAAGAAACCCCACCTTAGCGTTGAACATATACCTGTTATCATCGGCAAGACTGTAACTGAGGGAATTATTGAAATCTGAGATCTCCATTTCCGACGGTAGCCCGATCTCTTTGATCGTCATAGTCTGTGCCGGTAAATGCCGTATCTCCGAATAGTCGCGCGTCCAGTTATCGCGCACCAGACGCATCAGCTGCCCCGAATACACCCATTGCGACTTCCCGTGGGAATAGCTCAACGACAGGTGATCCAGATCAGCCTCGCCACCCTTTCTGAACGCATTGAGAAAATCAGCCGACACCGACCCTCCCGTATCATGCCGGCGTGTCACGACATTCAGAACAACATCCGCATCCGGATAGCGTGGCCCCGGATTATCAATATGTTCGATCCTGACAATATCTCCGGGAGCAATAGCTGCAAGTTCAGCCGACGAACCCATCACACCATTGATCGTGATGACTACCGTTCCGTTGCCCGACAAGCCTATCTCTCCCGTCAGAGGATTAACGGTGATTCGCGGAAGATGCAGACGTCCTATCAGATCGCGCCCGTTGACAGAGGACTCAACCGCTGAATGTGGAGGAATAACGACCTGTCGGTCGGCTCGCGTCATACGCGAAACGCCCTTTACTTCAACCTCTTGAAGCTGAACCGCATTGACTATAGAATCGAGTTGCGCCTCTGAAAATTGGGCATAGGAATGGCCGGCGATGCACATCAGCGCACCGGCTGTGAAAAATTTTTTCATTTTTTTAATAAGATTAGATCATTATCTCGTCGTATAGGCTGCGCAGTTTCTTCCGCAGATATTTCACGGCATAATGTTTGCGCGACAGGACGGTAGCTTGCGGTACGCCAACCACACTGGCTATTTCTTTTACTGACAATCCGTTAAGCTCCGCAAGCTCCCAGACCATACGTTGCTCCTGCGGCAATTCGCCAAGAGCCGATTCAAGTTGCTGCCAGAACATCTGGCGCAACATCCGGGACTCCTGTTCATACCCTATGTCGCAAAAGAGATCGAGAATAAAATTATGGTCATCAATAGAGTCCATCGGACTGCGCCGACGCAGGTTCGACAGCAGATTTCTGGCCGCACGGTAGAGCCAAGCAGGAAGATTGGCCACGATGTCAATATCATCGCCAACAGTGCGGAAAAGGTTATACAGAATCTCCTGCAACGCATCCTCGGCATCCTGTTCGTTTCCCAGACGCTGACGCAGAAAAGCCTTCAGGCCATCAGAATATTGCGTCACCCCCTGTTCAAAATCCTTATGTCTCCGTTTGGCAGGCATCAGTCTTTTTTGTCTATGGAAAATCCGCGCGATGAAAGAAATTCCCGACGCTGCTCGTCGGACATCTTGTGCCACTTCTCAAACATAGCGCGACGGCTATCATGGTGGTGATGTCCGAAAGCATGGATCAGCATTGCCAGAGTCAGAATCAGCCCACCGGAGAGAGTCAGCCCGAGCGTGAGCAATCCAAGAGCCTGCCAGAAAGAGACAGCCGCCACACTGCACACATCCGTCACTACGGAATTCCACAGAACCATTACAATACCGGATCCGGCAGCAGCTAATACCGCCAGCAGCAACAGAGCGCCGAATCCACGCGAGAATCTTGAGTGATGCATATTCATTTCAATTTCGGAATAAAAGAATGTTCGATCAGTTAATTCGTTCTGCAAATATAGACACACATCTCCCCAAAATATTTTACCCTCCGCCGAAAAATTCCGTCAGCAAACAAATTTTGAACCCTTCATCCCGTTACTTATAGCTGCCGTATCTGTTATAATCTTACCACCTTGATCGGCTTCGCAGAGGGGATACCGACATAAATGGATCCGGCCACCGTGGACAACTGATCGTCACTATGGCAGTAAGCATATTAGTAGAAAATGCAGCCCGTACCTCAGTGGAAGCACAAATCGCTCTCCATGCAAGGTGTCGCAGGGGGACAAAAACAACAGACTCCCGGATTTCTCCGAGAGTCCGCGTTTTAGGATTCTTTCTGCGAAAGCGGCAAGCCGATGAGAAGCCTTACGGTCGAGACCTTAGGCTCGATTCTTCGCTGAGCGAAGCGCGAAAGCGATGACACGAAAGCCCGACGGCACTGCCACAACGCACCTATATTGCAGATTTGAAATATCGAACGCTATAAAAATATGGCTCATAGTATGCTTTCTCGCTCTCAAATCCAGCCGATGAACCAACAATCATATTAACTTGTGTTCCATAGGGTAAACCTAATTGCATAGGCTTAAGGATAGCAATGCCCCATTGTGTAGAAGAAGAATTATTGCTACCAAGAACAAAAGATGTCACACTTGGTATCAAACCATCAGAATTACCCTCGCCGTTATTAAATTGGCCGTTTATGTAGTCAATCAAGCGGTATCGGGTGAAACGGAAATATACGTTATCTCCTTTCTTCGGAGAGCCATCAGTTCCAAACTTCACCACTTGCATATAGGCATTATCCGCGATTTTGTAAAAAGGAGCATCAGCACCGACTTCAAAATCGTAATTGACAGGCAAAGTGTTGATAATAGTTTTACCGGCAAGAGCGGAAACAATAAAATATTGTTCGCGTTCTTCAAGCTCCTCTCTGGTAACGGGCGATTGAACAATGGTAATTATTCCCTCAGTCATTGCTTCGCCTTTGAAAACATAAAAACGAACATAGCCAGTACGAGCATTTTCATCGCCAAGAACTTTATCAATCGAAAGATGGATTTGCGATGCAGTAGTCGAAACGTTAATCCAATTGGGCGTTCCCTCAGCAAGCAAAAAGTAGTCGTAAACGCCTTTGATATCAAGTGTATATTCACATTCCCAACCGATAGCTTTAAGGGTGCCTCCATTATTGTTCGGCGTGAACTCAACCTCCAAACCATTTGAGTATTGATGGTCGCAAGTTACAGAGAAATCAACAATAAGTTTCGGGGCATCGTCATCGTTGCCACATGCTGTAATAGCAAGAGCTGCAAAGATAGGTAGAATGTATTTAAGTAGTTTCATATTTGACGAAAAGCGTTATGCGATTGAAGCCGGACGGTCAAGACCTTAGGCTTGATTTACGAAAGTGCGGCGGCCATAGCCTATGCCGGAGCAGTAAGCGAGAGCTTCGACCTCAGTGGCAAATTTTTTCGGTTCGGGGATATAAAGGGTATCGTCAGAGTCGAGATATTACTTGAAGCCATCGAGGTCTTCATTCTGAATAAAGTTGATGGCGAGAGGGTCAGAGATAACGTAAACTTGTACTGCCATAGCAGTCTGATTTTGAAGCGTTTTATTATACGCAAAGATACTAAAAATCGCTTAGATACACAAGTTTGCGCGCAACTAACTTAAACAAAATCAAGCTGAACCGCCCTGCCTATATAGGCTTATATCAAATAGATAGATGCTTCAATAACGCTTGTGTGCCGGATTTGTGCCTGATGCGGAATGTCCGGCTTCGGAGCCTTCCCGACCGCCTCCGCGGTGACATTCCAATCCAATAGCAAATTTAATCATATTTCCCTGACAATCAAGCCAGAGGGTTCATTTTCGCGTTTAATAATATCATCAAATCCTTAACGCACAGCGAATGCCGGTTCAAGAATCTGCAATCCAAGTGCCGATTCAATCTTGAAGATTGTTTCGATACTTAAATTCTCCGAACCTTTGAGCACTCTTGATACGTATTGCTGCGAACAACCCATGCGCTCGGCAACGGCCTTTTGGGTTATACCCAATTCCTCCATCTTGTCAAGCATCATCATGGCTATTTTTTGAGAATAACGTAGCCACTCTTTATTTGCCTGACGATCCATTGCCTTTTCCCTCCAACGGAATGGAGTTGAAGACTTGTGAGCAGATAATTTGTCTTGTAGTTCTTTCATAGCCGATGTCATTAAAGTTCTGCAATATATTCTATGAAACTCTCATCATCAATGATCTTCTCATCTAAAAGAAAATTCCTGACTTTTTCAATTTTGGCAAGTTCTGCGGCTGTATGTTCTCGTTCCTGCATCGTAGCAGTAAGTTTTATCGCAAAGATACAAAATCTTCATACTGTATACAACTTATAAGTTGTATTTGTTTGTCACAATAAAATTTTTGTGTAGAAAGCGGAGAGGCGTTTGTCAAAGGTATGTCTGAAATGGTTTTTTCTTGGTCTGGCATCAGTCCTTAATCCGATATGATAAGACATAAAAACTGCAGAACTATTTGATTGTCTATGGTTTTACCGTTTTTAGTCCGATTTAGGTCGGATTCGGTTGCGGAAAGACAAGGATTCTTTCTACGCTTCGCTACGAAAGCGCTGCGCGGTAACGACCCCTGAGGTTCTCATCCCGTACATACGCACGAAAGCCGCTGAGGTTCAGCGGCTTTCGTTGCGGAAAGACAGGGATTCGAACCCTGGGTACCCGTAAGGGTACAACGGTTTTCGAGACCGTCCCGATCGACCACTCCGGCATCTTTCC
>OFGD01000517.1_pt1 | contig 26254 bp, 16 predicted proteins | sample 1521671 | NCBI WGS metagenome assembly OFGD01 (sample SAMEA3504114, study PRJEB24116) | mouse gut metagenome | biome: mouse gut; feature: mouse-associated habitat; material: faeces | place: Denmark | collected 2011 | reverse complement strand
TGGTTGATCGTAAATTCAGCCGTCTCGATAAACTCCCGGTAATTTCCGGCGTACGATAAAAGACTGTAAATCGCCGGATTTGAATGAATATATTTTGCATTCACTGCCACTAACAGTATCTTCATCCATATACCCTCCCCAAATCTCTTTCAATTATAACGACTGTCAGGGAAAAAAACAACGTGTAACTTCTAAAATATATTTTCATGAAATACTACCAATGTTTTCCGGAATCCGGTATAATAGAAACAGCGGTTTCTGAATCTATACTAGGAAAGGCAGTGAACTCAAATGGGAACAGACAGAAAAATACAAATCAGAGGAATCAAAATACGGACGTTAAATGTCGTTATGATTTCGATTTCCTGTATACTTTACGTTCTTCTTTTATGGGCAACGGTCCATGCCCTGCAAAAATATGATATTATGGTATCCGCCACAGAACACGCAAATGCCTGCCAGAAAAATGCGGCGCTTGTCTCCGAAGGGTCCGACTATCTGACAGAACAGGTACGTCTTTTTACAGTTACCATGGACAAACAGTATCTGATGAATTATTTCAAAGAAATCTACAGTACAAAACGAAGGGATACTGTCTTGGATCAATTGGGAGATTATGACATCAGCAGTAAGACTTCTGATTATCTTCGGACTGCCCTAAACGAATCCAACGAACTGATGCAGACAGAAATGTATTCCATGAAATTAATTGCAGCCGCAAATCATTATAGCATGACAAATTATTCCGATGTAGAACAGATCGATCTGACTACGGAAGACGCCGCCCTTTCACCGAAACAGATGATCGAAAAGGCACAGGATTTGGTTTTTGGTTCCGATTATCAGAATGCCAAAAAATCAATTTCCAGAAATATCACAAATTTTCTCGATGCAATTTTAATAGATTCGCGCCAAAAACAACAGGCAAGCACGCTGAACCTAAAGCGGACGATGCGAAATCAGCAGATTTTGATCAGTATTTTATTTATTGAAAATATATTGATCTTTATTTTAATCATACGCCTGATCATCAAACCTCTGCAGATTTACATCAACAATATCAAACATGAAAAACGGCTGGAAATCACAGGCTCCTATGAATTTAAGTATCTGGCGCTTACTTACAACAATATTTTTGAACTCAACGCCGCCAATGAGCTGATCCTGCGCCATCAGGCGGAACACGACCCGCTGACGGGAATCATGAACCGCGGAGCATTTGAACAGTTAAAAACCGCTTTTAAAACCTACACGGATCCATTCGCATTTCTGATCATTGACGTAGATAAATTCAAACTGGTCAATGACGGCTATGGCCATGAAACCGGGGACGACGTTTTAAAAAAGGTTGCAAAATTACTGGAAAAAAGTTTTCGTTCCACAGATTATCCCGCACGGATCGGCGGCGATGAATTTGCCGTAATCGTAACGAATATCACTCCCGATATGAAAACCGTAATTTTAAACAAGATAAATGCTATCAACGAGACACTGATGAATCCGGACGATGATCTTCCTCAGGTATCTCTAAGCGTCGGCGCCGCCCTGTCCGAATGCGGTTTTACCGATGATCTTTATAAAAAAGCGGATACGGCTTTGTATGAAGTAAAAGAACATGGACGCTGCGGCTGCCGGTTTTTTGAATCATAAAAATATGAAATGATACAGATGAAATTGGACAAACCTTTCTGTCGCGATTGGTTCTGTCCAATTTATTTTTTACGTTTTCTTTTCAATCGTCTGGTATAAACAGGGCGTTATCTGCCCTATGGCAGCGATCTGAATGTTATTTCTCATAATCCTTTATGATAAAAAACAGCATAGATTTTTCAATATCTTTTTATAACTATCACGAACCGTCAATATATCCCTGTTTATCAGGGTTTGGCGGTTTTTTTCTTCTCGCAGGTCTGCCGTGGAACTGGTCGTAATCTCTTATATTTTCACTCGAAAACGTTGTACAAATCGTTGTAAATCATGCTATCAGGCTTCGCATTTCTCTGTTTGCTCCTGCCTCTGACGCATGGGCGTACAAGTCCAGCGTTATCGTTATTGTCCTGCTCCAACGCTTCCATTAGGTATTTACGCCCCTGCTGTGTGCTTTTCTTCACGTTTGGGCGTTAGGCGTTCTTTTTGGCGTATAGCTGGCACAAGGTCATTTTGCTTCCCTTTGTGTCGATACCGTCAAATAAATCACGCTGTATGATACGCTCCTTTTCCCGTAGCGACAAGTCCTCTCGTTTTCCTGCTGGTGTCTTGTCCGTAGGCAACAGCTTCCATGCGTAGGCATACTTTGGTTTTCCCAATTCATCTGTTTGTACCTCATGTAGCTTTCTTATAAACTGGGATTTAATGTTTTCTTTTAAAAAAGGCAATTACTGCTACTACTAACAATACAATCCCTATTATAAAAAGTGTGATAGTTAAATTACCATTTAATTTTCCTACGACAAAAACAGATGTAGGACCATCAGCACCTCCAATAATTGAAACAGCAGTGTCCTCTTTTGCTTTCATTATTCCCCCAAAAATAATAAATAGTATTCCAACAATACAGGGGACAATCCAAAATACTTTTTTCATTATATATTCCCTCCGCAAACCCCAATTTGTCTTTGTCTATATTATAACACGCTGTAATAAGCGTTGTCATTTCTTTTCTGCTTTTGAAAAATTACTTATCTGCCTATGCTTTGTAAAGGGTGCTATTCAGCATTGCTTACGCAACAAGCCCTTGACAAACCATAGACTAATAAGTTTTAAGGTAATCAAGCAGAAATGAAATAGTCTGCTGTTTCACAACACAGAAAAAGACGCCCTCTTTCAAGCGTCAATTTCTTATAACTGTGTATTTCTCTTTATAAGTCGTTACATTAGGCTCTTTCATTTGTTGTAATTTTTCTTGTTTTCTTTTTACTATTTTGCTGATAGATACTGTATTTATACGGGTTTTCTCAATCTAGTATCTGTTTTTAGCAATAAAAACAGAGCATATAGATTTTCTGTTTCTATATGCTGATATTATCACATTCTAACGCTATTGCTATATTTCATTTTGGCTGACATAATCGATTACGCCAATTGCATTGATTGTCTTTCCAATTCTTTTATCGTATCAAGTGATAATTCTGTAAAATCAGCTATCTCTTCCAATGACATTTTACCCGCTTTAATCCTATGAACAGCTATTTTCTTTGCCATAGCTTGTAATGTCTTGCTTTTTTAGCAAGCTCTTCATAGTTCATATTATCAGGATTGCTGCATGAAAATCCCTCCAAACTTCAAAACAGGTCTGGAGAGTGTCTGTTAAGTCTTTTCGGGCATAGCAATACCGCCCACCAAAACACCGTTTTTTTTTATTTGGCAGGATGAAAAGAATCTTTTTAGTTACATATAAATATTTTTAATTCTCTAACAGAAAAATAAATTTTACCTGCCCACTTATGCTTCAGCGGGCAGGTATGCAGCAAAATAAGATGCTATCTTTTTACGGAACACTGAATATAAATCCATATAACTTATTTGGAAACAGCGCTTATTTCCTGCACAATGTCTTTGCATCAAATCAACGGTATGGTTATGTTTCTTTAGTCGCCAATTGTTGCAATATCATTAGGATTGCAAGATGCCATTCCTTCACTGTCGCCGTCTACAGATTTAGAAACAAGCAAACCATTTTTAATATCTTCAAGAATCTGCTCGTTCTCTGCAACAATTTCATCCGTCATTTCCTGTGTCCACACAACAGTGCCTTCGCTTGTTTCCACAACAGCTTTTTCATCAGCCATTTTCTGCATTTCAGCTTTTTCCTGCTCTGCCCATGCCTTGTACTCGTCGTAAGTCCACCATTCAATAGCTGAAACAGGGTTCTCTTTCTCATAATCGGATGCAGACATCCATGTTTCCCCATTGTTTTCACTACACCAGATATTGCCGTTGTCATCCGTGTATGACATTACGCCATCTGATTCAGTATCAACGATAGTTTCAACACTTTTGGCATTTGCCGCAGCCACGCTTACCACGCTGCCTCCCACAATGGCAGTTACAGCAAGCACTCCCAACCATTTTGCTTTGAACATTTTGCTACCTCGCTTTCATTAAAATAGTCGCTCCATTGGAACGACTACATTTTACTAAGGCTATTTGGATTCTTGTTGGAGTTTATATGGATTTCCTGTGGATTTTTGACGCTGTAAGGCAGAATTGAAATTTCACCCCACTATCCGTATTGCAGATTCCATAGGAAGCGTCATGGCTTTCTAATAATGTCTTTATAATATACATACCTAATCCGTTACCGCCATTCTCTTTGCTTCGTGAAGCGTCAACACGGTAAAATGGCTCAAATAGATGGGGCAGTGAAGCATTTGGAATGGTAACGCCTGTGTTTTCTATTTCAAATTTTATGTTTGCATTTCGGTCTTGCGACATAGATATTGCTATGCTCCCCTTAACGGGCGAATATTTAATGGCATTTTCCAAAAGGTTTTTTATTACACGCTCCATCATATCACCGTCAAACCAACAGATAGCCCTATCTGGGATATCAACAGATAACTGCTGTCCTTTATCTTCAATCAAACAGGACATCTCCCCCACGCTGCGCCGAACCAGCTCTGCAAAATCTGACTTTTCAAACACTGGCATAACTGTTCCATTTTCTACATAAGCGATAAACAGAAGGGATTGTACCAGTTGATTCATCTGTTCCGCTATTGCAATCGAACGCTCTATATATGGTTTTGCGTTCTTATAATCTCCAACGCCATCCAGAATCCCATTTAAATGCCCTATCAAAATAGCAATCGGCGTTTTAAGGTCATGGGATGCGGACGCAAAGAAATTCCGTTGTTTTTTCTCAAGCTCCTTCTCTTTTCTAATCTCACTTTCCAACTCATGCAATGTCTTTTCAAGATTCCCCGAAAGAGCGTTTAGGCTTTCCGACAAAACGCCTACCTCGTCATTCCTTTTCAAATCACTTTTCATGCTAAAATCAAGCTCTGCCATCCGTTCTGACACTTTGCTTATTTCTATAATTGGATTTGTTATATAATGTGAATAAAAAAAAGAGCATAAAATAGACAATATAAAAATCCCTATCAATATAGTGGGCAGTGTTTCTTGTATTGCGGACGCTGCTTGATTTATTGGTGAGGATTTTCCATGCACTTCCAAAATATACCCTTCACCCGTGTTTTTTATTGTGAACGGAAACATGATTCCTGATAATAGTTCATCCTCTACAGCCCGGCTGTGTTCATCTTCATCTTTCATAACTGCAACTGTGTCATTTGACATATCTATCTTCCCACCCGCTTCTGGATAAATTAAATACCCATCTTGGTCATTGATGGAAACTCGTGCATCCATTTCTAGCGAAAAAGAATCCACTAATGTATAACAATCTTCAAGACTGGTACATTGCCCTAACTCTTGGACTAACTCTTGGGCTTCGTTCTGTAAACGCTCAGATAATTGACTGCCATAGGTTTCTGGAATGTACTTTGCCATACACAAAACGGAAATGCTGCAAGCTGCAACCAACAGAGCCATTGTTATTAAAAATATTTTCACTGTAAGGCTTGATTTATTTTTCCACATCAATCCGATACCCCACTCCCCTTATTGTTTTGATATAACTGCCGCTCAATTTCTTTCTTAGGTTTTTCAGATGGCTGTCCACAATCCGTTCCTCCACATAAGCGTCAATCCCCCATATCCTGTCTAACAGCATTTGGCGGGTGAATACCTTGCCCTTGTTTTCAAGCATAATTTTCAGCAATTCAAATTCTTTTTGTGTCAAAACAACCTCCGTTCCATCACAAAACACATGATGACCAGTCAAATCCATTTTCAAATTTTTGTAAATCAATTGCTCCCCTTCATCCGAAGCACATCTGCGCCGCAAGATGGCTTCCATTTTACAAAGCAATATTTTAGCCGAAAATGGCTTTGGAATATAATCGTCAATTTTTCCTGCATATCCCTTTAACTGGCTTTTTTCATCTGCCAATGCCGTAAGCATAATGATTGGGACATCTGACTTGCTCCGTATCACTTCACAAACGCCAAACCCGTCAATTTTAGGAAGCATGATGTCCAAAATCACCAAACTTATTTTTTCGTTAAACCGTGCAATTCCCTCTACACCATCTGCGGCAAAAACCAACTGATATCCCGCATCTTCCAGATAGTTTTTCAATATTGACTGAATATCAAAATCATCCTCAACAATTAATACTTTCTCGTTCATAACTATACACCTCGCAAAACATATATTCTTCTCAATTTTAGCACTCAAAAATGGAGATTACATGAATTTTTCAATATTTCTTCATTTTCCTTTTTTATCTCTCTACATAGAGTTTGAAAATAAGTATATTATCTTTTCATCTGTATTCCTATTTTATAAAAACGACAGAGCTTTTACACTCTGCCGCTTTGTATGCCTACACGAAGATAATTTCCTCGTTCACAATCTCCCTCGCACACGCCCTTATGTTGTTGAGCCGCCCTGTCCATTCTAAGGCATTTTCAGCCTTTAACTGTTCTGTTATGCCCTGTGCTTGTTTCATGCCCTCTATGAGCCTTTCAAAGCGTTCCTGTGCCTGTTTCCTGTGCCTGTTTATCAATCTCCGCAAGGTAGGCGTTCAACTTGCCGCTTGTGAGAAGATTGGTATATGTAACCTTTTGGTACTGTTTCAGATAATCCAAGTGCCGCTGTCCCCATATGCCTATGGACTGTTCTTCGGCGGCGGGTACGGTCAAGCACGGTATTAAGTAATCTCCTTGCCGCACGTATTTGCCACCCAATTCCTCAAAAATCGTCTTTGCCATTGTCTGTTACCTCCACATTCTTTTTTATTTTGAATGTCCGCAAAATCCATCCTACATCTGTTGGATAATTGGAATAAGGTTCTTCCTGACCGCTGTTTACATTGCCTTATGGTACAGTAATAAAAAGAAATCTTCTGTATGGTGTTCCGGCGATTCCGTTCAATAATCGGCTCATGTGTGCCATAAATAACTTCACGCTCCGCATACGGGATATATCCCATACGTGACAGGTCTTTTGTGATAAGCACTGGCAAACTTTGAATTTACAGAGGCTTCTGTACTAAATATATTGGTATCGTATCTGCAATGACAATCTCATTTCCTGCTGTCACGATCGCTTTTCTAATACCTGCGTAAAAATTGGATTTATATGGCTCATCTAAAGTTATGTGTTCGCAATGAGTACTAATATAGGAAATATATTCATCTGCATTTAGTTTCCGCACACTTTTCCACTCTTTGTATATCAAATTCTCAAACCCATAATTAAGAACATTTTCATAGTTCATCTTGCAATTATATCTTTGCTTTACACGAAAGTATTTATCATATACTTTGTCAATCTCATCTCTTAAAGACGGGTTTGCACTTACCTCATCAGAGCGAGTCATAAACATGGCAAGATGGCCTCCCGGCTTTAGTATATTATATGTTTTCGTAAATGCTATTTCTTCAGGAATCCATTGTATTGCAGCTGCCGAATATACTAAATCATATACATTTTCATTAAAACTATATTTCTCAAAATCTGCATTTACAATATGAAAGTTCTGATAACAGTCAAACTTATCTTTCATGAAAGAAGTGAAATTTTCTCCAAGCTCAATTGCAGTATAATCACACCCTGTTTTTAAGATAGGCTCTGTTGCCTGACCCGTTCCAGGTCCGATTTCAAGTACTTTCTTATCCGAATTTAATCCGCATACCATTTCCAGTTCCTGGAATAACTCTTTACAATATCTTGGTCTATACTTATCAAATCTTTCTGGTATTCTATCAAATGTTTTACGAAAATCCATTTTCTTATCCCCCTCATATATTTAAATTATGAAACTTTACTTCCAAATCACCTGTAAATCCTTTGTGTTAATCAAACTTTCCTGTCTGCACTTCGGACATTGTATTATTCATCTGTGAACACCTCGTTTTTTACGGAGCATACATGGCAAGTTGCATCACAAACCTTATAGGCAGTGCAGGATATTTCATTTGATTAAAATCCCCAGCAAAAAATAAATCTTTGTCAGGGTAATAAAATGCAAATGAGCCTGTTGATCCGCTATGACCTATCAAATCACCCTGCCCTAAAAAGGAAGTGGAAAATCCGCCCATTTTTATTCTCATATAGCCGCTTCCGTAATAGATAGGCCACATAGACAGTTGTAATTTTCTATACGGTTTTGATTGGAGAATTTTTTTGTCAAAAAGTTCTCCATGAAAAAACGCCTGTATAAATATCATTAAATCTCTTGTAGAGGTAATACAACCGCCGCTTGCTTTACTACACATTATGAATTGCGGTCTATATAACTGCTTATCCCCATAGTAAACCATGGGAATATATTCTTTTTCCGAGACAGGCAGATAAGTTTTAGCCATATTTATTTTTGAAAATATGTATTTTTCAAACACCCTTTCTAATGAGCATTTTGTGACTTTTTCAATAAGATCGCCCAGTATATTATAGTTAATATCTGCATAGTAGGCATTGTTTTTGTAATTGGGTGGGAAATGAGCTTCTTTTTCTTTAGTTAAAGTAATATTTTTGTCAAAGGTTACAAATGTATCTGAAGTTATAACTTGTTTTTTGATGCTGTTTTTTCCCTCCTCATATAGATCTGCCAATCCGCTTGTTTGGCAGAGTAAATCTGATATTTTCAAATCAAAAGAATAATCTTTACCTTTATAAAAATGCAAACCCTTTAGATAAGCAGGTTCATAAAAATTTAGCAAATTATCATTCAGTGTCATATAACCTTGTTGATTGAGAATAAAAATACATGCAGCAGTAAACATTTTCGTTATGCTTGCCGCTATTATTGGACTATCTATATCTTTTCCCCCACAAGCCTTTGAGAATATAGTTTCCCCAGTTCCTTTTTCAATTAGAACTACGCTTTCATAAATCTTATTTTGTTGAATATATTTATCAAACAAATCATCATATCTTTTTGTTTTCATAGCATCACCACATTGTCCATTTTTGTTCACCTTGCTTTAATACTTTCAATATTTTTACTCCCCTAAAAATATTTGCGTTGTGCTATTTGGTACTGTTAACTATCATATCCATAAGCCAGTCTATCTTTGGTAATGGTGTGTTGGGGATTCTGACCTTTTCCTGTGCAATTCCCTGTATAGCACCAAAAACAGCGACACATAATGAATGGGAATTACCCGCCCGAAACTCGCCGCGCCGTTGCCCTTCTAATATGACAGGAATCCACTGCCTGCAAATATCTATTGATTTCAAAAGCAGCTCTATTTCCTTATCATTGACTATTGTATATTGAACATTATCCATAAACACAAACATCTTCCCAAATGAGGGATTGCTTTCCAGCTGTTCAAATACATTCCTCATTGTTTGAAAAAGGTATTCGCAAGGTGCTTCCATTGCTATTTCTGTATCTATTTTCATTTCTTCGACACCAATTTTTACCAGTTCAAGATAAATACTTTCTTTATTGCTGAAATAATGAAATAACAAACCGGAACTGACACCGGCTCTTCTTGCAATTTCGCGTGTACTTGTGCCGTAGTAACCTTTTTCTATAAAAACATCCAGTGCAACCCGTAAGAGTTGTTTTTTTCTTTCATCTCCTTTATCCATAGCTGGTCTCCCATAAAACTAAGCATATGCTTAATTTTATAGTATCATCTACATATTGTCAAGAATTCTACAGGAATTATTTTTGTTTTGGGGCCGCGATAAAGGCAGAACGGACAGGGCGCAAGAAAAGACGGTACAGCCCTTGTAATCGGGGCTATACCGCCTAATCCGAGGTTACCTCCCTGTGACTGTAAGCTTTTACTGTCATAGCTTTTTAAGGACCTGGGGAGTCCCTTGCGCTTTCCAATATCTTAGCGTTCTGAAGGCAGTATCGGTCAGTTCAGGGAAGTATATCTTTCATACTTTTCCCTGTCAAATTCAATTCCCAGCGCGTCCAGCAAAAGGCCGGTATATTGATCGGTTCCCAGATTATACTCCAAAGACCATATACACCATGCGTAGTCCATCCAGGGATCTCCGATGCCTGCCGCTTCCGTGTCTATAAAGCCGCTGACTTTTCCGTCTTTCACCAGTATATTGGGAAGGCAGAAATCCCCATGGATAAAGCAGTCTCCTTCCGAATCCGGATTCTTTACAGGGCAGCTACCGGGATCGACGCTGTGGATCATCCCCATGGCCCGGGCCAGGAGCCTCACCAGTTCCCGTGGATCGCTCAGATATTTCCTCTTTGCCAGATTCTCTCCCTGCAGCATAGTTTTCAGATAAAAGGCCTTTCCCGCCTCCGATTCAAACAGCACTGTCTGGGAGACCGGCAGTCTGCCCGTCAGAAAATCATTCATTATCTGCTCCCGTTTAAGCCTCTCCACCTGCTCCGATATCTTAAGAATATATTCGTCCCCCACCCCATATACCAGATCTCCGCTTACATGGTTCTCCGTGATCTCCACCAGTTCCCGTCCTGCCAGCCGTTCCTCGATTGCCGGCGGCAGGCTGATTCTATTTTCCATCATATTTCCCTCCTCCGTACTTCCGATCCCATACACCTCATCTTTGCTCCGTCTCCCGGCGCTGCCCTTCTTCCGCATCCTCCAGATTTTCATAGCCATACATACGCACCGAATGGGTCATGATCTCCCGGGCAAGGTTTTGGCCTGCCGTTCCATGGGCTGCGATATATCTGCCGTAGAGTTCCAACATCTTGTCGGAATAGGTGCTGATCTCTCCCCGCAGATAAGTCTCGTAAGAGGTATCCCAGTCGTTGTCCTCATAGCTGTGAATGCGCCGGGCATTGCCGGCCAGATAAGGATATTCCGCCGCAAATTCCTCCATCCAGGCCACCTGCAGAGCCACGATCCTCTCGATAATCTCCTTCTTCTCCGGCGCGATCTCCGGGAAATGTTCCTTCATCCCCTCATACTGCTCCGGGGCCGTACTCTCCATCATCCGACCGTATTTTTCCTCGATCAGATTGTGCCCCTGCTCCAGTTCCCGGTCGAAATCATAGAGATATTGTAACAGCATCTGGTGGTCCCAGGTCAGGTACTGGCTCTTGCGCATAATGGAAAAAGTAAACCAGTCGTCCTGGCAGCTTGCCCGGCCCCCTTCATTTTTCACCGCATCGAAGGCCTCAAATTCCCTGCGGGCGATATCCTCCGCCAACTCCTCCACACTCTTGTCCGCAATGCCGGATTTATACAGCAATTCCGCCACATGCTCCTCCAGAAAACTGTCGATATCGCTGATATAACCCGCCCGGTACAATTCATGGGCCAAAAGCCCGCCTGCCTGCTCCATGATCCGGCAGGCCTCTTCCTCAGAGCTATCCAATGCCTTCAGTAACAGCGGCGGCAAGGTTTGATACATGCCCCCCTCCAGCCTGCGTACCCCCTCCGCCAGCCATTTGTCATGAGGCGGGAACTGCTCCGCCATATAGTAGACCAGCTTTAAAGCCTCCTGGGAGGCCCGGCCCAACAGAATCCGGCTGCTCAGCCTGTCTCCCCGGCCCAGCATACGACGGCTGTTGTACTGGCCATACTGACAGAAGCGGGCCGCCGCCTCCGCGATCCGCAGATACCGCAGGCGCTGGGGGTAACATTTTTTGAGCAGGGTACGGATTTGGGTAAAAATACCCTGGTCATCCCGGAACACGCTGCCGTTTACCGCCGCCGCCAGGGCGTCCTCCTCCATCTGCCGGAAGGGAATCAAACCCGGATTCTCCGTCTCCATGGCCTTATAGATTCCCTCCATATGTTCCATGCCCAGCAGTCTGCCGTAAAAATTTCTGATGGTCTGTACGCCTCTGCGCCCGATGCCCTGACGGGAGGTCCTGTAAGTATAACCAAGAAAAGTTCGGGGCAGTTCCTCATAGGCCGCCTGCAGGGCCTCTCCGATTTCCTCATAAACCCGGTCAGATACCCACATCAGGAAACTCGGCCCCCAATCATGGTCCCGGGAAGCCTCATCGTCATATCCAAAGCAGTCTGAGCCCTCCCCCACAAGTCCCACGGCGATCTGCTCCTCATATGCCGGAAACTTCTCATGGATCATAGCCCTTCCATAAGTCTCATAATAGGCCCTGCACAGTTCCATGCCGGAAACCTGCTGCTCTGCCTGCTGCCGGAGCTGTTTCTCCTGCTCCCGCTCCTCCTGGGCCTGGCTCTCCTGATCCTCCCGGGCCTTCCGGCAGGCCTCCGCATTCTCCCAAAGCCTGTGATAGGCCTCCGTCCTGCCCAGGCTTTCCTCTATTCCCTGCATGGCCCTGATAAAACAGTTCTCCGCTTCTTTGTACTCCTCTTTTTGAAACAGATAGGTGGCCAGGGAAGCCAGCGCCGCACAGTAATGAGCGTCCCTGACGCCATGAGCCTCGAACAGGCCAATGGCCTTTTGAAAACAGTCCGCCGCCTGTTCCTCCCTGCCCAACCGCAGACAGGTGGCGGCCAGATTGGCATAGCTGCTGGCCTGCTCATAATAGCGTTCCGGATGCTGCAGGGCAATCTTCAATGCCTGTTCCAGATATGCCGCCGCTGCCTCAAATTCCCCCGTTTCCTGATACAGCAGGGCCTTGTTGTTGTACAGGCTGGCCACCAGCATGTCCCCGGGGTCCAGCACCTGACTGTAAATCTGTTCCACCGCCCGGTAACAGGTCATGGCGTCCTCCAGCCGTCCTCCGGCCCGATAGGCGCTGGCAATGTTCAGCACCGATGTGGCAAAGGGCAGCGTCCCCGCCAATCCCATTTCCTGAAGCAGTTCCAACACCGTCTCCCCATAATAATAGGATTTTTCCGCCTGTCCGGTCTCCCGGCAAAAGCCGATCAATTCGTTCAGCAGCGTCACCGCCCCGCCCCGGTCTCCCCCGGCCAGCGCCTCCCCCAAACGCTCCTCCATCAGCGCCTGGGCCTGAGCCCCTTTATTTTCCTCCAGAAGCCTGTCGATTTGTTGCAGCAGTTCTTCCATATCAGCCAATCCCTTCCTTCCGCAATCATCTTCAAACGTAAATCTCATACCTATCATCTCACAATCTCTCAAAAGATGCAAGCCAGGAGTTGCTGCACTCCAACTGATACCGCTGTTTTGCCGCTTTCCGGGTATAGTTTTCCCCGGGTTTCACATACTGATGAAAGAAAAATTATGAAACAGGAGATCATGCCATGAAACTTGCCACATCCCTGACGGAAAATATGGAGACAGCCAAATCCCTGCTGCCCATCGGAACCAGCTTTGACATTATCACAAGAGAATTATTGCTGGGAAAAAGCCGGGCCTGCCTGCTGGGCATCAACGGCATGTGCAAGACAGAGGTGCTGCAGCGCATTTTTTCCGATCTTCAGAATCCTCTGTATATGGAGAACAATGTGGTGGAACAGCTGCAGCTTTATATGCAGGCCCGGATCGGCTATGCACAGGTGCAGTTGGAGCAGGACTGGGATAATCTGCTGCGGCAGCTCCTCAGCGGCCCGGTGCTGCTGTTGGTGGACGGCTTTGACCAGGCTCTGGTGCTGGATGTGCGCAGCTATCCCGCCCGGGGTATCTCCGAGCCGGACGCGGAGCCGGTGGTACGGGGAGCCCGGGACGGTTTCGTGGAAACCATGCTGTTCAACGCCAATCTGATCCGGCGCAGGATCCGCTCTCCCCGGCTCACTTTCCGGCTGTGCTCCGTGGGCACGGACAGCAAGACGGACGTGGCCCTGGCCTATGTGGATGACCTGGCGGATGCCGGTCTGGTGAAGCAGGCGGCGGAAAGCCTGGCCCGGCTCCAGGTCTCCAGTCTGACCATGGGTGCCAAGAGCCTGGAAGAACTGCTGGTAAAAAAACGCTGGTACAATCCCCTGCCCAGCATGCATCTGACAGAAAGGCCGGATGTGGCCTGCAGCTATCTGATGGAGGGACATGTGCTGATCATCGTGGACAATTCTCCCACGGTACTGATCCTGCCCAGCACCTTGTTCCAATTCACCCAAAGCCCGGACGACTATTACAGCAGCCCTCTGGTAGGCAGCTATTTCCGGCTGGCACGTTTTGCCTGTATTCTGGTAAGCCTGTTGATGATGCCCCTGTATCTGCTGCTGACCTCCCGTTATCCGGATGTTTCCGCCCGGTATCATCTGGCTGACAGCGCGGATGCCGGGCCTGTGACCCTGTTTGTTTATGTGCTGGCAGTGGAATTTATACTGGACTTATTCAAATACTCAACCGCCCACAGCACCAGCCGCTTCTCCGGCTCCCTGTCCATCGTGGGCGGGCTGATCATCGGGGATATCGCTGTGGAGCTGAACTGGGCTTCCATGGAAGTGCTGTTCTACGCAGCGGTGACACTGCTGGCCACCCTGTCCCTGGCCAGCACCGAGTTTGCCGACGGACTGCGGCTCTATCGGCTGTTCCTCATTATGATTACGGGATTGGCAGGACTATGGGGCTTTCTTGCTGGGCTGGCGCTGGTGACATTATCCGTCCTTACCACCCCCACTTATGGGGGATACAGCTATCTCTGGCCCCTGTTTCCCTTCAACTGGCAGGCCCTGAAAACCCTGCTCCTGCGCTACCCCACCTTCCGGGCCCAGCCCAGCCGGGTATGGAGACGAAGGAAGATCCCCAAATACCGGGGGTAATCTTCAAGGCCTTTCCATGTCGGGTCATATGGGATGATTTATGTCCATATACTATAGAAAACCAGGATAGAAACGGACGGCATGCCTGCCGCCCGAAAGGATTCTGCATGAACCTATTGTCCGCCATCAACCAGTTCCTGTGGAACGGCCCTCTGCTGCTCCTGCTTCTGGGCATCCACCTGTACTTTACCATAAGCCTCCATGTTCCCCAACGGCATATCGGCAGAGCCATCCGCATGTCCCTGCAGCCGGAGCCTGCTCCCAAATCCGGCACTGCTCCCCCACAGGATGACGTCAACCCTCTCTCCGCCGTCTCAAAGTCCCTGAAACGCGCTTCGAAGCAGCCGCCCCAGGGAGAGGAAAAAGCCTGTCCGCGCCACCGGGTTTCCCCCTTCGGCGCATTGGCCACCACACTGGCAGCCACCCTGGGCACCGGCAACATCATCGGCGTGTCCACGGCGGTGGCTCTGGGAGGACCCGGCGCAGTGCTGTGGTGCTGGCTCACCGGTGTGCTGGGAATGGCCACCGCCTATGCGGAGTGCTTTCTGGGCGTGCTTTACCGCAGGCGGGATTCAGAAGGACATCACATCGGCGGCCCCATGTATGTCATACGGGACGGCCTGGGTTGCAAGCCCCTGGCCGGCTTCTACGCCCTGTGTATCGTGGTGGCAGCCTTCGGCGTGGGCTGCACCACCCAGGCCAATTCCCTGACCCAGACCACCTCCCTCACCTGGGGACTCTCCCCCCATCTGGTGGGCATTGCCGCCGCCGTGATCACCGGCCTGGTGCTGATCGGGGGCATACGCAGTATCAGCCGGGTATGTATGCGGCTGGTGCCCGTGCTGGGCCTGCTCTACATAGCCGGATGTCTGGCTTTGCTCTGGCGCTTTCGCAGCGCCTTGGGTGCAACCTGCCTGTACATCCTGAAAAATGCCTTATCTCCCCAGGCGGCCCTGGGCGGTGCCGCCGGCGGAGGATTGCTGCTGGCGGCCCGCTATGGCATTGCAAGGGGACTGTACACCAATGAGGCGGGTATCGGCACTTCCGCCATCGGCGCTGCCTCCTCCGATGCGTTTTCCCCCGCCTACCAGGCTTATGTATCCATGACCGCCGTATTCTGGGACACTGTGGTCATGTGCCTTTTGACCGGACTGGTCATTGTGGCCAATATGCTGCTGCATCCTGATTCCCTGGCCGGGATAAACGAAACCGGACTGGCAGCGGCGGCCTTTCGCTCCCTGCCCCTTTTGTCCGCCTGGGGCCTGCCCTTTGACGGAGAGGTATTTCTGGCCCTGTCCCTGGCGGCTTTTGCCCTTACCACTCTGATCGGCTGGTCCTACATGGGAGAGAAGGCCGCCGAATACCTGTGGGGTTCCGCCGCCATCCCTCACTACAAGCTGGTATACATCGTCATGGTCTATGTGGGGGCCGTGATCCCCATGCAGCTTGTGTGGGAATGTACCGACCTGGTCAACGCCGTGATGGTACTACCCAATGTGGCGGCGCTGATACTCCTGCGTAAGAAAATCCATGCATAAATAATCCCTGCCAAAAATACATACAAAAAAATCCACACAAAAAGGGCTGTCGCAAAACAGCCCTTTTTCAGGTATCAAAACTAACCTCTTCTTCTGCGACCGGGTCTTCCCGGCTTTTTCAATACCACAAATGCCATTACCTCGATCACCACCACCACCAGAACCGCGATCACCGCGATCACCATAAACAAATTAACTTCCTTTTCTTCCTTGTCTGCCTGGTTCTCGTCCTCCACATCGGGCGAAGGAGAAGGTGTGGGAAGATTCTCCTCCGATGGAGACACATCCGATACGCTTTCCTCCGAAGGTTGGGACTCCGTTTCCGGCGGCTGGGTGCTTTCTGCCGAATCCTCTGCAGGTGCTTCCGTGGGCCTGGGACTCGCGGTGGCTCTGGGACGCTGCACAGGCCGGGGGGTAGGCAATACCACAGGCAGCTGAGGCGGGAGCACCGCCGGCGCCTGGGTCGCTGCGGGAGTCTGAGGGGTTGACGGATTCTGGGGAGGGGACGGGTTCTCGGGGGTTGACGGATTCTCGGGCTGGCTGGGCGGGGGCTGCACGGGAGCAGGCCCGATCTGCACCGCCTCGGGGAGTTCCACCTCCAGCATGGTTTTAACTTCCGTGCCGTACACATACTGCAAAGAATTTTCCACGGCGCTGACCGTGGCGGTCACTTCATTGCCGCCTCCATCCAGCACTTTGATCTTACCCACCGTCAGGGCATCCGTCCCCTCCGCAAACAGTGCTTCCGTCCCCGCCAGATAAACTTTCAGGTTCCCGGCGGCTGCATCATAACGATAGTCCAGTATTTTGGCCTTACTATCTCCAAACTGGAACTCCACACTGGCTCCGTTTGCCGACTCCACCGAAAGGCTGAAGCAGAGAGAAGAAATCCCCTCTTTCGCAGCATGCTGGGAGACCACCGTGACTGTCCCCCCTTCGTCCAGCCGCAGCCCGTCACCGCTTGCCGCCTGAACCCGCAGGGACAGCAAGGCGGCAAACAGAGAGACGGATATCATCATAAAACATATACTTTTTCTCATATCTATTCCCATCTATGCGTTAGCACCGCATATCTATATTGATTCAGGCGCCGGCTCACATTACTTGCCCAGTTCGATCTCCGGCAGCGTGGCCGGCATATTCTCAAACAGAGAGTCGCTGACCAGCCTTTGCCCCTCATTTGTCAGGGCATCATTGACGCGGTACATTTCCGCCCGCACCCTGGCCAGTCCTGCAAGGTCTGTCTGCTGTCCGGGTTCGATCCAATAGAGCCATGTGCCGTTCCACACATTCTTGATCTCGCCTTCTTCCTCTACTTCCGCCAGCAATATCTGCTGCGCCTGCAAATCTCCCGCAGCATTGGTGCCGCCCACAATATTGCCCTCCTGGTCATACAGGATCAGCACGTTATAGGCAGGATTTCCCTTATAGGACCCGCTGAAGACGATAGATCCTTCCGGAATCACGTCCGTATCCCTGTCACCGTACTGATAAGCCGAAGCCAGACGGCCGATCACCACCTCACCGCTGTCTGTCCGCCTGAAGTCCACATTGTCCCCCGTGGCTCCCAGCACATCCAGTTCCCCGACGGACAACTGGCTGCCGCCGACGGCTTTCAAAATCAGTTTCACGGCAGTGGCCGCATAGGTGCTCACATATTCCTGGGCACCGTTGGAGAAATAGACCCTTCCCGTGCCGGAAGCCTCCAGATTTCCTCCTGCCACTTGGGTCCAGCTGCCTCCGCAGAGGGCCTGCACTTCATAAGCCGCACCGGGGATCCCGCTCACGGCGGTATATTTCAGTCCCGTAACCGTAAGGGTCCTGTTAAACTCCATGACGATCTCCGCGTCACCGTCTGCCGTGGCCGTATAGACGGTTGCCGTATCGTTGTCAATCATTTTGTCAGCAGGATTCTCTGCTTCCGGCTCGCAGGGAGAACCGTCCGTTCCCTCTCCCTGGGTCTGCCCCGATGCCGTCAGATTCTGCGTGCTGACGGTCCAAAATTCCTTATCCAGACTTCCGTCGTCCCCGATCTTAATGGGTTCCAGGGTCTTGGCCGCAGAACGGTTCAAGTACTTGTCGATAACTGTCACTTCGTACCAGACCACCCGGTTATTGAAAGGTACCGTATCACTGAAGGAACTGTCCGTTGTGAATCCCACTGTCTCCTTCACGGTCTCCCCGCCGTTGATCATACATCTCACAATTTCATAGCCCAGCACATCCGCCTGGGGAATACCCTTGGAACTCAGAACAAAGTCCACCTGATTGGGTCTGCCTGTATGCACAGAGGACGTGACCGTATCGCCCACGGCTTCTACTGTGCCGTTTAAGGAACTGGTTCCTCCCTGCAGGCTGTATACCCGCGCATCATCATTAGCGTAGCAGATAGCCCTGGTCTCCCCGGGGAATTGATCTGCGTATCTGCGGGTCTCCTGATCCGGAGTCATCCCCCACCGTTCAAAGAACTCCAGAATGTTTTTCTCTGCCGCGGCACAGGCAAGGCGCATCAGATCCTGATCCCGGTCTCCCGCAAGAGTCAGTGCAATATTGCCCGGCGCGGGCGCCTTTGCCGCATTTCTCGCATAGGTATCCACTCTGGCAAAGAATAAATTGTCAAGCTGCTGGGCATAATCCGCATAGGTCCTGTAATTGTAGCCCCTGTCATATGCCAGATGAAGCTGCCAGTACATGCCAAGCTGGGTAAACACATTGGAGGCCATGCCCTTAGACCCCGAAGTCACTTTTTTGTATACATTATCGTACTGGAAGCGGACGCTTCCGTTGTTGTCCCTGGCCTGGGCCAGCACCGCGAAATAGTTGTTGGTGATCTCCGCTATGGCATAAGTTCCCTGGTTGATGCAATGCCCGATCTCGTGGGCAATGCCCCAGCCGAAATAGGATCCGCTCACATATCTGCCCTCACTGTCGGCCGTCACGGGTACAGCGCTCACCATTCCCGGCGCGGAACCCCACTCAATGCCGATGTGATTGCCCGAGGCGTACATGAACGCTCCCGAGAACATCCTCTGATAACGAATGTTCAGATGGCCCTTGGGAACCTGGTTCAGCGCTTCCGGAGCGGAGGCGTTAAGTCCCTTATGCTGGTAGAACAGGAACATCATATCTTCCATGGCCTGCATGGAACCCAGGATTTTCTGTGCCTTCTGTTCCGCGGTACCGCTTCCTGTGCCGCCCAGGATCTGCTTGGCGGGAAGCGAAATCATCATGGTATCCAGCAGGATATCGGACGCGCCCAGAATACAGTCGGTCTCGCTGTAAGCATACTTCACCTGGCTGTTCTGGGAATTTTCATGTACCTCCCTGTGGGTGGCTTCCATCTGCCCCACAAAGCTCTCCAGTTCTTCCACATAGGCTTTGGCTCTGGCAAGCCGCTCGCTCTCTTCCGTCACCTGGTACAGATCCAGGCGTGGAACCTGGGTTCCGCCGCTGACCCGCACCGCGTACTGACCGTCTCTGCCATCACCTGTGTACTGGACGTACAGCGCGCCGCCGGACTCTATGCCGGTGGTACTTCCGATCTTGGGAACGGATATTTTGTTGGGGCCCACTTTCAATGTGGCCACCACGGTGCTCACACCCGCCGCTTCAGAATGATACTGTGTGGACACCAGCTGGAGATTGGCTGCCTCTCCTGTTTTCTTGCTGCTGTGGCCCACATAAACCATAATCTCTTCCTGGGCCGCTGCCACCACACCCAAAGGCTGCCAGGCGTTCAGACCGCCGAACCCTCTGCCCACATCCTTGGTGGTGATCCCGCTGTGAACCATCACAGAGGCGTTCAGCTTCACATCCCGCAGGATGGCCTCCGCCGTCTGCAATTCCCGCTCCAGCAGTTCCCGGTCGGGATGGTACTCGCCGCTCACCGGGTCCACTGTATTGATCCGGGTCCGCAGGGCGTCTATATCCGCCTGGGTCACTTCCGGCCTGAGCACCGTGTGCAGATCGTCCTGGTACAGGGACATGATATCTTCCATCAGCGTGTCATAATAGTAGAAATACACCTCAGAGATCGAGATGGTTCCCGATGCCGTGGCGCGGGCAATGCCAAACTGGATCTTCTTGGCGTTGACCGCCTGGGGCAGCTTTATCACATAGTAAGTCCTGCCTCCCGCGTCCGTCTTTCTCTGCATGGAGATACCGGCCACGTCAGTCTGGACGCCATTCTCATCCCAGTAACGCACCTTGGCATAGGCATATCCCGTATCTTGGGAAGTCATATCGTGGAAAGCCAGCGTATCCAGTTTGTATGCCTGGTCAAACTCATATATAAGCCCGTGTTTGGCGCCCATGGGATTAAAGCCGCCTATATCCCAGGTGTTGGCAAAATAGTAAGACGCCGCGTCATGATCCACCGTGCCCCACGCGGTGCCGGGCTCCGTATCCAGAGGACTGTTCTCCATGGCGGCGCCCATGGTGGCGCTGATGATATGAGCACCCTTCTCTCCCGGATTGCCCACATTGATCAGATTATATTTGGGCATCACTGCAGGATTGGCATCCGTGGTGGTAGCCGCCGCAGACAGGGAAGGGCCGCTCTCTCCGAACTCGTTTACGCCTGTCACATATACCGTGTACTCCGTCAGATCCTTAAGATTTCTGATGGTATAACTGTTCTCCTTGATTCCCTCTATCTTCTGATACTCCCCGGCAGCGCTCTCCTTATAATACAGATTGTAGGTCAGGGTATCTTTCATATTCTTCCAGGACACCGCCACGCTCTGGTACTGTCCCTTCGCCGACACATTGTCCGGTTTATCCGGCTTGCCGCTTGGCAGAGGCACCGCCGTCACCTCATCGCCGTATCCGCTGCGCCAGGTTCCGTTAACCGACTGCACCCGGATCCGATATTCCAGATAATTGGCCAGTTCCCTGCCGCCGAAGGAGGTGATATCCAGAGCATTGCCCGTGACCATCACGGTCTCCTGGCTCTCCCCCTGCTTTATCAGCACTTCGTAGCCCGTGATATTGACACTGCGGTCCCATGTAAGACGGATAATCTTGTTCCCCGCCTCTGCCCGCAGATTCTCCGGTCTGTCCATCTCGGGATCCGGAATCCTCTCTTCCATGCCGTTGACGAACTCCACCTTGGAGATCTCCGCAAGATTATTGTTGTTCCGCATCCCCGTAATGGTCAGCGTCACCTTTTTCACGGCCACCTGGGAACCCAGATGCAGCCGGATATTGCCCTGGCCGTCCCGCTCGGCCCTGATGGCGGAATCCACCAGAAGATAATGTATTCCATCGTCCACCGGGATCTCTTTGATCTGCTCCGCCCCGGATTCGTCCGTATAAGCGATTGTGATAACGCTGTTGCTGATGGGATTGTCCCCGCCCGTCTCGATAATGATTCCGTCGGCCAGATTCGCCTCTCCCGCCTCCGCAAAGTAAAAATCCAGGGAAACCGGGGTGTCCTTTGAGATGGCGGCCGTGCTGCCGTCCGGCTTCAGCGCCGTCAGGGTTACGCTCCCCCTGTTTTCCAGAAGTCCCTGCAGATCACCCTCCACTTTGGTATTGGCCCCCTGGGCTGGCTGTATGACATCCACGGGAACAAACCGCTCCACTCCCGCCTGGGTATCCCTGGCATCATTGTATCCCTTTGCGAAATATTCCAGATCTACCAGATCCACCACGCCGTCGCCGTTTAAATCCGTAACAAGTTCCGCAGCACCAGCACCTCTGTCAATGGCGTCCACCAGGGCGGCCCTGTCCGCCGCGTCCAGCCTGCCGTCCCCGTTGACATCGCCCACCAGCAGTACGCCGGGGTGCATTGTCCCCTGGGCATAATTTACTCCGCCCAGAAACCCTGTCATCAGATTGACCGCGTACGCCCTGTTTTGCACGGAAATCGTCTGGGTATATGTGGCAAATCCCTTTGCCGTCACTTTCAGGGTATATTGGCCCTCCACAAGCTGACCGAAACTCACCCTGCCCTCCTGGGCCTCCTTCCCCGAAGCACTCTCCGCACCCAGAACAATCTCTCCCCTCTGGGCCTGGCCCCAGGGATCAGTCAGTTCCACCGTGAAAGTCACTGGGCTCTCCATAAACAGAGCCGCACCGATGCATACATCCACCTGGCCGATCTGCCCTGCCTGGATCCTCTGGCCCAGTTTGTCATTCAGGTTGTCAAAAGCTTCGTCCCCCGACACGGAACCCCAGTAGTCCCCTCCCGAGACCGTGCCGTCCGCTCCTGTGGCATAAGCCGTCAGGCCGGAGCCCATCACCAGCACAACAGCCAGCAAAAACGCCAATAACCTTTTCATACCTTTTCTCCTTCCGTTTCCCAATATAATTATGTAATTGCGAAAACCGTACTTTATATTCCTTACTTTTCCAGTGAACAAAGAGGGACTAAAAATGCCGCAAACCCTTGATTCTCCTTGGAAAATCTTTGATCTGCGGCCTTTTGCCGTCATGGAGCATACGGGACTCGAACCCGTGGCCTTCACACTGCCAGTGTGACGCGCTCCCAGCTGCGCTAATGCCCCTTGAGGCTAGTATAGCACAACTTCGGAAAAAAGCAACTGAATTTTTTAAATTTTTCAAAAAATTTTTAAAAATTACATTTTTCCACTGCTTTAAAGGCTTCCTCCAGATCCTGGAGGATATCGTCAATATGTTCCGTGCCGACAGACAGCCGGATGGTGTTGGGACGAATGCCCTGATCCGCCTGTTCCTCCGGGCTTAACTGGGCATGGGTGGTGGAGGCGGGATGGATCACCAGGCTCTTGGCATCCGCCACATTGGCCAGCAGGGAGAACAGTTCCAGATTGTCTATAAAGTCCATGGCTCTGCGGGCATCCCCTCTGATTTCAAAAGTGAATATGGAACCCCCTCCCCGGGGAAAATATTTCCGATACAGAGCCTGCTGCTCTGGATCTTCCGATATGGAGGGATGATGTACTCTCTCCACCTGGGGATGATCTGCCAGATACCGCACCACCTTGAGAGCGTTTTCCACATGGCGCTCCACCCGCAGAGACAGGCTTTCCAGCCCCTGCAAAAAGATAAAAGCATGAAAGGGAGAAAGTGTGGCCCCGGTATCCCGAAGCAGGACGGCCCTGATTTTGGTCACGAAAGCCGCCGGCCCCGCCGCCCTGACAAAGCAGACGCCGTGGTAGCTGGGATTGGGCTCCGTCAAAGAGGGGAAGCGGCCGCTGGCTTCCCAGTCGAACCGGCCGCCCTCCACAATCACCCCGCCCAGGGTGGTGCCGTGCCCTCCGATGAACTTGGTGGCGGAATGCACCACGATGTCCGCACCGTGCTCGATGGGACGCACCAGATAAGGCGTTGCAAAGGTATTGTCCACTGCCAGGGGAATTCCCTTGGCATGGGCGATTTCGGCCAATCTGGCTATGTCCGCCACCTGGGAGTTGGGATTGCCCAGGGTCTCCGCAAACAGCAGTTTTGTATTGTCCCGGATAGCCGCCTCCACCTCTTCAAAATCACAAGGATTCACGAAGGTAGTGCTCACGCCATAGGCCGCCAGGGTGTGGGCCAGCAGATTGTAGGTGCCGCCGTAGATGTTTTTGGCCGCCACCACATGGTCCCCCGCCTGGGTCAGGTTCTGGATGGTATATGTGACCGCAGCCGCGCCGGAACTCACTGCCAGCGCCGCCGTGCCCCCCTCCAGGGCCGCCATCCGCCGCTCAAACACATCCGCCGTGGGATTGGTAAGCCTGCCGTAAATATTGCCCGAAGCGCTGAGGTCGAACCTGGCCGCCGCCTGATCACAGTCCCGGAACACATAGGAGGAAGTCTGGTAAATGGGAACTGCTCTGGCGTCCGTTGCCGGGTCCGGCTGCTCCTGTCCCACATGAAGCTGCAGAGTCTCAAATTTTAAATTTCTCTCAGTATATGCCCTTTTTCCCATAAAAATGTGTCTCCCCTTTCATTTTATATAATTCCTATCGGTTTACAAGGAATTCTAATCCTTTTATCCCCGCCTGTCAACCCTGTTTTCCGATTTTTGGCAGTGTTTCGGTGCGGACAGCAGACCCCGGGTTATTCCCGCGACTTCTTCCGCTCCCTTTTATTCTCATACATGCGCTCATCAGCCTGCCTGAGCAGTTCCCGGTAATCCGCCTGTCCCCGGGTCATCACATAGCCCAGAGAGAATTCCAGCCTGACCCGCAGTTCGGGTTCCAGACAGGCCATGCAATGCCTCTGAATGAACTCCAGCAGCCGGAGAGCCTCGACCAGTTCCTCCTTCTGCTCATACCGGTATAAAAACAGCACAAACTCATCGCCGCCCTGTCTGGCCGCAAGACTGTTGCCAGGGTCAAAAGCATTAATGGTGTCCGCAATCTTCCGCAGATACTCATCCCCTTTGTCATGCCCGTAAGTATCATTGATCCCCTTCAAACCGTCCGCATCAATCATAACCACGGCGTAATGTCCCAGTTTTTCCGGCTCCGCGAAAAGCCGCTCCAGCCTCGCATCCAGCCCTCTTCTATTGTACAGCCCGGTCAGGGCGTCCATATCCCGCTCTCCCTCGATCTTCCTGCGCCGGACAATCTCCTCCGTCACATCAATGGCAATGCCGAAGGTTTCGTTGCCCTCCCGAATCTCCTCCAGTTTTATATAGCGCTCATCCAGTTGGAACACCCCTTCCTCCCCCTGCAGAGGGCGGCAGAAAATCTGTCCCAGAAATTCCCGGAACAGCCCGCCGCTGCCGGACAGCCTTTTGGCCTCGCTCTCCTCCAGTCCGAATATTCTGGGGATATGCTCCGTGAAACGGACCCCGCCCTGCCGGGCATATTCGTACACACCGATGTACATATTGGTCTTGCTCAGGGCATAGGACATCTTTTTGTTGTTGGACAGCAGACTTCCGATCATCTCATTAATATAACTGCTCAGTTCCGAAAGTTCCACACTGGTTCGGATGTCCACCCTTTCCTCCAGATCACCCCCGGCGATGAGGCGCAGTTTCTCATTCACATTGTGAATCCCTCCCACCACATATCGGTTCATGCACCAGGTCACGACAGAGGATAGAAAGAAGGTGATCAACAGCAGGCCCACGGCCAGGGAGACCATGTTGGCCGGAAGACGCTGGTACAGGATCCGGTCAGGCATGACACGTCCCACATAATTGGCTCCGATCTGTTCAAATACACAGTAGGAATGCACGCCGTTGACCCTGGCGTGAAAACCCATACCGCCGGAACGGACATCCCGCAGATCCAGCCCCACCGCCGTCAGGTCTTTCCCCACATTTTCCAGATCCGTGGAGCCCACGATCTCCCCGCTCTCCATGTCGACGGCATAATAGATGGCCGCAGGATCAATCTTAAGCATGGCAAATATATAAGACAGTTCGTTTTTTTCCGTGGCCTTCATCAGCCGTATCGGCGCTTTTCCCACCTGGACGATAAACTGCCCGTCCCCGCTCCACAGAGCGGAGTACTGCATCAGCTTCCCCTCCGCCGTGTTTGGCGTAACTTCCTGCACCAGCTTCAGGGATTGGTCCTCCAGCATGGGCTTGAAGAAACGCATCTGTTCCCCGGAGTCAAAGGTGTAACCATAGTATTCCGGGTGAGTCCCTGCATAGATGCATCCCTCCCGGTCAAAAATATGAATCTCATCCACCTCCATAAATTCGGCCATCCGTTTCAACTCCTCAAGGCTCTCCAGCGCCGGGAGATTGTGCTGGATCATATAGGCGATGGCCTCCGCATTGTACAGGCAGGTCTCGCTGTACTCCACGCCGATGTCCCGCAGTTCCTGCTGGTTCCGCTCCAGGGTCTGCCCGATCTGATGAAAAGTACTGACGGCATTTTCATATGCCCGCTCCCGCTCCTTGGAAATCTCCATGCACCCGATGAATACCAATATGCCCAGCACCAGCGCCAGAGTAACAATCTGTATATATCTCCTGATAATTCTACCCAAAGTCCGCATTCGATTTTCCTCGTTTCTTTCAAACCCTTCGGTCCGTTCCGGCTTTACCCCGATTTGCCGCATTCCGGCAATAAAACAGCCCCGCCGCAAGCGGCGGGGCGAAGGATATG
>OFGD01000510.1_pt1 | contig 26855 bp, 25 predicted proteins | sample 1521671 | NCBI WGS metagenome assembly OFGD01 (sample SAMEA3504114, study PRJEB24116) | mouse gut metagenome | biome: mouse gut; feature: mouse-associated habitat; material: faeces | place: Denmark | collected 2011 | reverse complement strand
TTGGAGCTGGTACGGCTTTGGCGGGCGTGTAGAATGGTGCGCCTGCTTCACATCGTGGTGCGCCGACCAGTGCGGCTATCTGGAAAGCGGCATTATCCCGAAATTCTCCCTCTGCTCGGATGGTGTAAACTGGTTTAAGGGCAAAGGACAATGGCAAGACCGAAGCTATGAGCCAACGGCAGGAAATATTATCTTTTTTGATTGGGATGGAGATGGAACAATCGACCATGTGGGTATTGTAGAGAAAAGCGAGAATGGTGTTGTTTATACCGTGGAGGGCAACTCTGGCGATGTCTGCAAGCAAAAACAATACGCTGTCGGTAGTAGCGTTATTTATGGTTACGGCTTGCCAGTTTACTAAAATAGGGCGAAAGAAAAACCAGAGGTTTTTATTCCTCTGGCTCTTTTGCCTTACATAGCCCGTTTACGGTTGCTTCTATGACGGACAGCTCCTTGTCATTCAATCGGTCAAGCAAAGTGTCCAAATGCCTGCGGACAGAACTTTTAACTGCCGTCTTGTCCGAATGTATGTACTCGTCAACCGAAATGTCAAATATCATAATAAGTTGAAAAACAACTCAATGCTTGGATATTGTCCCTCATTTTCAATTGCTTGGAGATGTCTGGGGTTGTAGTCAACAATACGGGCAAGCTGTTCTCTGGTCATGCCTTTGGCTTTTCGAGCTTTCTTAATTGCTTGTCCTATGGGTGTAAAATCAAAGTCAAAATCGTTGTTTCTCTCGTCCATAAGTTCACCACCTATACTCTGAAAATCTTACCCTTATATTTTACAGAGATGTGGCTTCTGATTAAACGCTGTGAAATCTCTTGGTATAAGATATTTAATAGCCTGTATTGAGATATAAAAGTTCGTGTTTACACAGTTGATATTATTCGTTTGACCGCTTATAATGGATGCAATACATTTGGGAGGCTAATTATGTTTGAGTATATGACGGTGCAGGAAGCCGCAAAGCTTTGGAAATTATCTGAACGACAGGTACAGAAATTATGTGAGACCAATCGGATTGATGGAGTAGTTCGTTTGAGCCGAATATGGTTAATACCTCGAATAGCTAAAAAACCTGCGGATGCCCGAAGAAAAGAAAACAAATTAGAAGAAATTCATACAGATGACAAATAGGAATGCCACAATAAGGGCGGAGGTGAAATGGTATGGCAAAAATTTTGGTAGTTGAAGATGATGAACTGACAAATGAAACAGTCAGCGAATATTTTCGTGATATGGAGCATACTGTCGTTTCAGTCTTTGATGGAGAAACGGCAGTTGAATCATTTAATACAGATAAAATCGACCTTGTAATACTGGATATTATGCTACCGAAAATGAGTGGATTGAACGTCCTGAAGCAAATCAGAAAAAGTAGTTCTATTCCCGTGATTATGTTGACAGCTATGGACGATACAGATACACAGATTATGAGTTTTGATGGTTTGGCCGACGATTATGTAATAAAACCATTTTCCATTGTTCTTCTTGGTAAAAGAGTGACAGCTTTGCTCCGCCGTGTCGGGAAAACTGAACCCGAAAAGATATGGCAGCAAGGAGATGTAATGGTTGATTTTTCTGGTTTTTCGGCAGAAAAAGCAGGAATATCGGTTGATATTTCACCGAAGGAAGTATTGTTGCTGAAAATGTTGGTGGAGCATCCAGGTGTTGTTTTGACGAGAGAACAGATATTAAACTATATTTGGGGTATAGATATTCCGCTAAATGATAGAACAATTGACACTTACGTAGGACGCTTGCGGAAAAAGTTGGATTTGGACTGTATTCAAACGATAAAAGGTGTGGGATATAAATTTGAGGTGAAGCGATGAAATTATTTCAAAAAAACTTTTTATATACGCTTTCCATTATGGTGTTGATTACCTTGTTGGGGCATTGCCTGATTTACCTTCTCATTCCCACAATTTACACCAATCAAAAGGAAAAGCAGGCAATAGAAATCAGTAATGAAATCGTGCGAAAATTACAGGAATCTGAGTCCAAAACACCTCAAGAACTGGTTGAGCAATACGCAAAGAAAAGCAAGTCATGTATCTCCCTTTCCTATGAAGGAGAGCAATATGTTTTTGGGGCTTTTTATATTGAGGATGTACTGAATGGGAACGGGAAGAATTATTCGTTTCAGGCATCTCCTGATGGTAAACTGGAAAGTTCTAATACATTTCCTCAAATTACAAACCAAGGCATAGAGGGATTAACACCATTCCTTTCCACACAATTTGTAAAAAAGACCTCGACATTTATGGATGCTTATGATAAAGAATGTAGTTTACAGATTGTAATGACTTTACAGCCGGTTGGCGAAGTTAAAGGCGTTGTTCTTGAAATACTTCCGTTTACCCTGATAATTTGTGTACTGATTTCTGTTATTGTTGCTTTGTGGTATTCCAGACGGATGACAAAGCCAATCACAGAAATATCAAATGCAACCAGTCGTATGAAGAAGTTGGAACGCACGATTATCTGTCCTGTGACATCAAAAGATGAAATCGGGCAGCTTGCTCAAAATGTAAATTCGTTATATAGGGAGTTGCTTACTTCTATTGATGACCTACATGCTGAAATTGAACATGTCAACGAGGTAGAGCAATCCAAGATAGACTTTATGCGAGCAGCTTCCCATGAACTTAAAACGCCAGTTACTGCGGTATGTACCATGCTGGATAGTATGATTTTGGGAATAGGAAAGTTTCAGGATTACGACACCTATCTGCCTGTGTGCAAAGATATGATGTTACAGCTGGCAACGATGATTCAAGAGGTATTAGATGCGTCTAAGCTCAGTGGTCAGCAAGAAGAAAAGGTAGCTGAGGTTTCTCTATCAGAGCTTCTTAACGAAGTGTGTAGCCCTTATATTCTAATTGCCAAAGCTAAGGGGATAAACTTTAAAATGGACGTGGATGACAGCAGTTATGCTATGCTCCCGCAAAAAGCAGTCACAAAAGCAATTTCCAATATAATTTCTAATGCCGTAAAATATACGGAAAAGGGAAAGCGGGTTTTTATCTCTTGTATGAATGGAACTCTAATTGTAGAAAACGAATGTAAGCCTATTCCAGAAAAAGAGCGAAAGCATCTATTTGAAGCATTCTACCGACCAGACTATTCCAGAAGTCGGACAACGGGAGGTAATGGACTTGGTCTTTACCTTACAGGGAAAATTTTAGATACCTACCGTATTAGCTATGCCTTAGAGCCAACGAATAGTGGAATGCGGTTTCGTATAGATTTAAAAAAGTAAATTTCTGTAGTGAAAGCATCCTCTTTGCCGGTTCTTTCTGAACTTTGGGTATGACAGCACCGCAATTAAGCCGTCAGATAAGTGTTCTGACGGCTTAATTTATATCAGATCCATAAGGGTAAAATCTTTAGTTTTGATCAGAAAAGCGAGCTTGCATTTTTTGGTCAGGTTGACAATCTTAGACCTGCCATATACCATACGCTTGATGAGTTTAAATTTGTTGTTGTTCCCTTCGACAAACCCAGAGCTCACGTCCATGGATATCGCATTCCTGATCGAAGAGATATCTTTTTTTAAACTATTACAGAAAGAGGACAGTTCCGTATCAGCATATTTCTCGATATATCTATCTATTTCCTCAGGTTCGTCACCCATCAGTATCCCGTGGAACTCATGGAATGTATCTGCAACCCATGTGACCATTGGGAACTTCTTCTTAATGATCTCCAGGTTTCCAGAAATGACCTTGTCCTTTTCTTTCTTCGGATCTATTGTCAGGATGTGTCTTAATAATTCATTCCGCCTGATGACAATTACATCATCAGGATATCTTTTATCCATGAGCCTCATGCCATACATTCTTTTTCGATCCGGAAAGTTTTCCCTGCTGATGGCTTTCATGTAATCAAACAATGTATTACGCGAAGTCGACACCCCGGATTTCCGGAGATATTGGTATATGATCTCATCATCGTATCCATCCGCCATCATTTTATATATGATATTTACGAAACCATTCCCGGCACGTTTCCTGGTTTTATAGTCCTTGGGTGCATCCATCCCGTTGATCTGGTCATCTGTCATGGAAACATATTTTTCCGCTGTATGCCTTGCAATGCCATACTCCCGGCACACCAGGCTGATCTTCTTCTTTGGCAGGCCGTCCCAAAACAGCTGAATGTCACGTATCAATTGCTGTTTTTTTCCCTGTTACAGGCATTCTTCTTATACTGCTTGCTGTTGAGGTTCCGCTTCTTGCTCTTGAATTCAATTTCAGCTCCATCTTCATCAACCGGTGGCGAATTATCATAGGAAATACCATCCAGCAGATTCCCGTCAAACCCCTTCTCCCTGACTTCCTTTTCGGGGGCCTTGTCCAACACTGCTCCGTCCTTTATGAATATAGTAGCAGGTATTTCGTTTTTGAAGATGTCCTTCATCTTATTCAGCAGATTCTGCATCAGGTGAAAACGGTCCGCAACCTGCGTACACTCCGGCAGCACCTCACTGATCGCAGATGCATATGCACTGGCCCGATCCCTTGCGACCAGCCGGATCTTCTTATGGCCTTTTAACCATTCCTTCAATGGGGCGCCATCCCTTCCTTCCAACAGGGCGATCATGTGGTGGTCCTTCAGGTCATAAATTGCCGTCGCATACTTTTGACCTTTTCTCATGGCTACGTCGTCAATTCCAACAGCTTCCACATCAGGGTCATCTTTGAATTCAATCCTGTCATACAAACGTTGGATGGTATCGTTGCTTATAGCGACACCCATAAGTGACAGAACAGTGCTGGCTCCTTCATTACTCATGAACATTGCCATGGCCAGGACCAATGCGTTTAAGGAATCTGTCCGAACCTGGGAAGCAGATGCAAAGGACAACGGCTCCATAAATACTTTCTGGCGGCATTCAGTGTTTACACAGTCATATTTGAAAACATTCACATGGACATACGTTGGCTTACATCGTATAGGGACATCCTGCAAGGTCCGTTCGTAAGTGGCATGTAGATCCGAAGATCTTGTTCCGCAGAGCGGGCACTTACAACTATGGACAGATGATTTCAGGAAAATGTCAATCCTGTCATCCGTTTCTTCTGTTCTGTATATGAATTGGTTCTTACCGTATAGCAGCGAATTATCTGAGGAAGGGGAATATTTCATTTGTGTTTACCTCTCATTTTGATGTCTCTATTATAACACAAATACCCAAATATGAGAAGTAATAAATCAATAAATAAGACAGGTGTAAATCCTGTCTCATTTATTGATTATACCCAAAGTTCAGAAAGAACCTCTTTGCCGAGGGTGTTTTTTTATTTCATAGAAAAGTGCGTCCTATGAAACAAAAAGCCCTCCGGGCGGGATGCACACTGCGGCGTGAGCGGTGGATGTCGCGATGCGACCGCCGCAGGCGCGAGTTTCGCAAGCGAAACTCTTTTCTTGTTTTGACAACTTCATGACAACTACACTTCATACGCATGAAAAATGCTCCGTTTATAATACTTCTTGAAAACAAAATAAAGGAGGATTTTCTATGGGTGCAATGAAACGCACAGTACGTTATCTTACTCGCAAATGGAAAAAAAGTATTTTACTGTTTGCAATTTTCCTTGTGGTTGGAACATTGGTAATCTCAGGCATTTCAATTCAGAGTGCTTCGGAGCAAGCTGCCACAAATTTACGCAGGTCATTTGGCGGTGGTTTTGTTATGAAAGAAGACCACAGCGACCAATCCAAGTTTGAACGTCGGGATGTTGGCAACGGAAGCTACGCAATGGTTTATACTGGGGAATCACTTACAAAAGAGATTGCTGATAAGGTAGCCTCTGTTCCTGGTGTCAGTGGATACAATGCGGAGAACATCGGACCCGCTAACTTAAAAACTATGGAAGGTGACTATTTAGAACTTAAAAGCATCGAAGGCAGTATGTTTGCCAATGAGCCTGTTCTTAGCAAGCAAGCCAACATTTATGGCTATACTAACACGCAGGAAGCGGATATGTTCACAGGGGGAAGTATAGAGTTAATTGAAGGGCGGCAGATTACGCCAAAAGACCAAAATGCCGTTCTTATTCACAAAGAGCTTGCCGAGAAAAATGGCTTAAAACTTGGCGACCAGTTTATCATTGCTATGAATTCACAGATTACGGGCGGTGATGAGGAAGGCGGAAAACTGAAAGAAACCGTAACCATTGTCGGCATTTTTGACTCAAAAGTAAGTCAACAAGTATCTGTGTTCTCTACGCCGGGTGAACTTTTGGAAAATACAGTATTGATGGATGTAGAAACTAGCGTAAAGCTACTCTCGTGGTCATCCGCAGGATATTATAAAGTTCATTATCGGGTGAATGACCCCGCAGAACTAAACAATATTATGCAAGAAGTGAAAAAACTGAATTCCATTGATTGGAGCTGTTACTCCATATCCACAGATAATAAGACCTATGAAGTTGCTACTACTCCGTTGGATAATTTAAGCGGATTGATTACCACTCTTATCATTATTATTACTATTATTGGTGTGGCAGTTTTAATTTTACTGCTTACCATGTGGACAAAAAGCCGTACTCATGAATCTGGGATTTTGCTTTCACTCGGAATTGGCAAATTTAAAATTATCATGCAGCATATGGCAGAAGTATTTATTATAGCAATCTTGGCGTTTGGCATTTCGTTTTTTACGAGCAGTGCAGTAGCACAAGGCTTGGGAAACAACTTGTTGGGTGACACTAGCCAAAGCAGTACACCACAAAATACGCAGTTAGAGGAAGATGGGTCTTTTGGATATACGCTTCCTGAAACACCGATGAATGTAGATACAGCAACGGAGCTGAGTGTGACCGTAGTACCGCAGACGTTCCTGTGGGTATTCGGAATCGGCAGCTTATTGACTGTTGTAGCTGTATTGGCTGCATCCGTACCGTTGTTCCGTTTAAAGCCAAAACAGCTTCTCGCTAAAATGAGTTAGGAGAGGAAATCATATGGGAATATTTCAAAGAGCCTTTCTATCCGTCATAAGGAAGTTGGGAAAAAGCGTTGTTCTGTTCTTAGTATTACTTGTCGTGTCCACCTTTGTTTTAGTTGGGCTATCGACAAAACGAACATCGGATACCGCAGCATTGGAACTCCGTCACACTCTTGGTGGAAATTTTGGGCTTGTGATAAATAAGGCGAATTCCGAGAATTACAAAGCGGACGAAAACGGTGGGGTACAATACACAGGTTCTTCCCTTGATGATTCGGTGATAGAAAAAGTGATGTCTATATCAGGAATTGAACAATACAATGCCTACCAAAACGGAGAATCAGAAGTGCTGTCCTCTGACGGTATACCATTAGAGCTTATTAAAACCAACAATCAATACGATGAGGATGAGCGATTGCTGCACATGGCTACAAGTGAGTCCAATTCCTTTTCTGAGAAAAGCAATTATTTCCAAAAGGAAATTTTCCAGCTCACAGAAGGGAAGCATATTGGGGATGGTGACACAAGCATTGCATTGATTAGTAAAGACCTCGCTGCTGTTAATCACCTAAAGGTAGGTGACAAAATTATGTTAAAAACAATGAATGGCGGTGCAGTCGTTACTCTTACCATCGCAGGACTATTTGAGATAAAGGAACCTCAAGTAAATGCCGGGCTTGCTCCACCACCTTCACTTTATCAAAACCGTATTTTTACAGATAATAAAACAGCAAAAGAACTTTATACAAATGGTAAGGGCGAGTATAAAGGAGTGAATTTCTATGTGGATGACCCTGCGCAGCTTAGTAATATCATAGAATCTGTGAAGGAAAATGTAAATATTGCGTGGGACGACTTCTCCATTGAAACGGCTGATGCAGAATACAGACGTTCTGCTGCACCGCTTGAAAAAATGTCCTCCATGCTGTCCTCGTTACTTCTTTGTATCGTAGTCGGAAGTCTGCTTGCACTTTCGCTCATGCTTGCTCTATGGATGAAAGAACGAGTGCATGAAATAGGTGTATTGTTGGCAATGGGATTTGATAAAATCCAAATTATCGGGCAGCACATAGTGGAAATTCTGCTTATTGCCATTGTAGCTTTTGGCATTTCCTATTTTGCAGGAGCAGCGGCAGCAAATACCGCAGGTAATTATTTAATGACAAGTGCTTGTGAACAGTCTGTAGGTGAACAAGACATTGAGGTAACAGGGAAAGATACAGCACCCATTGAAATAGATGTGACTGCTCCTGATTTTTTTGCGGTCTGTGGAATTGGCTCATTAGTAGCCGTTCTGTCCGTTTTTGTTTCGAGTGTGCCAGTAGTGCGGCTCAAGCCAAAAGAAATTTTAACAAAGATGAATTAATGAAAGGTGGAATAAAAATATGTCAATTTTAGAAACAAAAAATCTTGGCTATTCCTATAACGGGAAATCAAAGGTACTTGAAGATATTTCAATAAGCTTTGATGTTGGAAAGATGTATGCCATTCTTGGTCCGTCAGGGTGTGGAAAAACAACATTGCTCTCTCTGCTCGGTGGTTTAGATGTTCCGACTAAAGGCGAAGTCGTATGCAACGGAGAGAACATCAATAAACTGGGACTAGCAAAACACAGGCATGAAAATGTTTCTTTTATCTTTCAGGCATACAACCTGATAGATTATATGAACTCAATAGAAAATGTGAAGTTGACCTCAAAAAAAGCTCCGCTTCCTATTCTGGAGCGTTTGGGGTTGACAAAAGAAGAAACCAAACGTAATGTCCTCAAGCTCTCAGGCGGCCAACAGCAACGTGTGGCGATAGCGAGGGCATTAGCCAGCGATACAGCGATTTTGCTTGCCGATGAGCCAACAGGAAATCTTGATGAGGATACAGCAGAGGAAATCACGCAAATTCTCAAAGAAAGCGCACATGAACTCAAGCGTTGCGTTATCATTGTGACACATTCGGGGGCGTTAGCGAAACAAGCTGATATAGTGATAAAACTTCGTAAGGGAAAAGCACAGATTTTTGAGCGTCCTGAAGAAATAAATAAGCAATCTACCTCGCAGCCACAAAAACGCAAAAATAATGTGTCACGCAGTGAAAGGAGATGAGAATAAATGAATGACAATCAGATGATTAAAACAAAGAAAAAAGATGGTCTACTCTCGTTGATTTTATATGTTCTCGCAGCAATTTTGTTAATTGCAGCTTTTATTTCATTGGCAGCCTGCCAACAAAATATTTCGGCGCAGCTTGCACAGGGCGTTTCCGTCAAAGGTAACGAGCTGGCTATTTTAAATATCTATCTTTCCAGTTGTGTCCAACATTTCGCTTTTGCAGGCTTGCTGTTTTTCTGCGGTTTGCAGTGTAGGAAAAGCACATTTGAAAAAATGGGAACGTTGAAGAATATTCTGTTGCCGTATGCGGAAAATCAGCAGTGCGGTATAAAATCGCCTATTCCATCTAATATGGAGCATCCAGATGAAACAGAGCTTGAAATTGATTTCACAGGATGGAATTCAAAGGAATAGAACAATTTGACTATTTAGAAAAAGGTATTTTTTCATTTATACCAAAACAAGCCTACCGAATAAAAAAAACGGAGCTTTGGTGGGTTGTTTTGCAACGTCCAAATAAACATCCCTCAACTCTGTTTTTGAGTTTGGAGGGATGTTTTTGCGTTGGTTATTATCTGCCACGCCGCTGCTGATTTTAAGCAGCAGCTATTTACATATTATATAACAGGGGTAAGGATAGCTTGTTAAAAAAATCCTTGTTCTTGTATGGTACTTTTATACCCTAAAAGTAGGCGTCAAATATCTACATCATAGAACTTTAAATTCTTATAGCCGCAAAGGACTGACAGACTTTGCTGTCGCCAGATAAGGATGTTTTTATGTAAGATACAGTGTAATTCGGTAAAAGGGATTACACCGTATCATTTTGTTATGCTACGAATTTGAAGTCCTGCGGATTGTTCCGTATTTCTTCCATTGTGGCAAGGATTTCTTTTTCGGTGGGAATATCTATCATGCCCACCGCTGTAAAATAAATATCTACTTTCACATGGCTGTGTCCGCTGGATTTGTCGCTGTTGTGGACTTCGATACGCTCAATCAGCGAATTGACAAGCGTAGGGGTAAGCTCCTTAATGTCGGTCATCTCCCGCAAAGTGCGTAAGACAAGCCTTAAATCCATTACCCGCTGTTCGGCATTCTGCAAGGTCTGGCGGTTTTCTTCCAATTCCAGCGTCAATGCTTTCTGCTCCTTTTCGTAGTTCTGAAGCATTTTAGCAAACCGTTCGTCGGAGAGGATGCCGCCTGCGTTCTGTTCAAATACCTTTTCAATCAGCCTGTCGATTTCCGCTATCCGCTTTGTGCCGTTCTCAACCGCCTGTTGAAGCTGTTGGTATTCCTTCTGCCGCATGGCGTTGTTTTTCTTTGCCAGCAGATACAGGAATACCGGCTCATAACAGCGTACAAAATCGGATAAATCGCTGACAGCTTCCAGCACAAGCCTTTCAAGGACAATATCACGGATATAGTGCATGGCGCATTTTCCTCTGCCGGATTTATATTGGGAACAGCGGAAATGCTCCTGTTTCCGTTTCATGCTCTTGGCGGCTACAAAGTGCATTTTCGATTTGCAGTCGTAGCAGTAGAGCAGTCCCGAAAAAAGGCTCGTCCTGCCGGTTTTCGTCGGTCTGCGCTTGTGTTTGCGAAGTTCCTGCACCCTCAGCCATTGTTCCTCGGAGATGATGGCTTCCTGCATGTCGGGTATGATTTGGTAATCTTCCTCGTTGTGTTGGATTCTCTTATGGACTTTGTAACTGACGGTAGTGCTTTTGAAATTGACGGCGCAGCCGGTGTACTGTCTGTTTTCAAGGATATACCCGACGGTCGCCTGTTCCCACCCGCAAGGGTTTTTGGGGACTTTCTGCGCGTGTTTCCTGCCGATGGATTCAAAATAGGCGGTGGGGGAGAGTATCTGTTCTTCTTCAAGTTGCCTTGCAATCTGCATCGGGCCTTTCCCTGCAAGGCACAGGGCAAAAATCTTCCTTACAGTTTGCGCCGCCGGTTCGTCGATTACCCATTGTTTCGGGTTATCTTCCGATTTTCTGTACCCATAGGGTACGATAGAAGCGATACGTTCGCCGTGTTCCGCTTTGGACTGCCACACCGCACGGATTTTCTTAGAGGTCTGCGCCGCATACCATTCGTTGAAAATATTGTGGAAGGGCATCATCTCCACGCCGTCGCCGGTCAGAGTGTCCACACGCTCCTGTATGGCGATAAAGCGGATGCCGAGGGACGGGTACACCACTTGCGTAAGCCTGCCCATTTCTACCTGTTCACGCCCGAAACGGGAAAGGTCTTTGACGATAATCGTGCCGATTTCACCGTTTTCCGCCATACACTCCATACGCATAAAATTCGGTCTTTGGAAGGTCGTGCCGCTGATTCCATCATCCACAAAAAACATAGTATTTGTATAACCGTTTTTCTTTGCATAATCAGAAAGTATCTGTTTTTGATTGGTGATACTGTTGGATTCCTCGTCTTTATTATCGTCGTCAACCGACAGCCTACAATACAAAGCTGTGATTTTTTCTTCTGTCTGCCCGTTTAATTTTGCTGTTGTCATAAAAATAATCTCCTTTCCGACAACTGGGCATAGCAAAGGCAGGGTTATCTTACTATACCCAGTTATCTTTTTCCAATGTGCAATATTAAACCAGCTTCTCGGACAATATCAGTTCTTTAAACTGTTCCAATACGCTTTGGCTTCCTTTTTTACTGAAATGGGTGTTGACCTTGTAGGTCGTGCCGCCAATTTTTAATGAAAACTCGTTTTCACCACTGAAACGCACTAATTTTCCGCTTTCAATGCGGATTTCGGGACAGCGGGGCAGTACCTCTTGCGATAAATTGATTTTCTCATTTTCATCTATCGGCTCATGCGGCAGCATATAGACTGCATTTGGGTTGGCTGTAAAGGTTTCTAATGTTTTCATACTGCTACCTTACCTTTCCTCACGACTTCTGCGGCTTCGTTCCAGTTTTCTGTTGTACTCGTAGAGCAGCTTCAGAATCGTGTCCGTCATCTGTTTTTGCGTAAAGTTTTTCGGGAAAAATCCCTTTAAATCCTGTACTTTAAAGCTGATTCGCTCGGTCTGGTTGGCTTTTTCCTCCGACATGATTTCATAAATACCGTCCGAAGAAAGAGTATTCTGCTGAGCCTTTTTCTTCATGCGGATACTCTGTGTGTGGGAGGGTGTGCAGTCGTTCAAGTTCATTGCGTCAAGCAATATTTTCTGCTGTTCTTTGGAGAGGTAGGACAGTTCCACGGCGGGGCTGAGTGTGATAATGCCCCCGTCAACCTTGTCAAGCAGTTCGGGGATAAGATAAGTCAGACGGATATAGCGGAACACTTGGTCACGGCTCTCATTCTGTGATTTTCCTATTTCGGCGGCGGTATCCGACTTTGTCGCAGCTTGCGATAAAGTTAAATCGGTGCGTTTGCCCTGTTGTTTCATTGCATCCATTTTCATTTTGTAGGCAAAGGCTTTTTCACTTGGGAGCAGCTTCTCACGGTGCAGGTTGCTGTCTACAACGGCAATCATCGCTTCGCTGCGGTCAAGGGGATAAATTAAAGCAGGAACTTCGGAAAGCCCTGCTTTTATGGCTGCGTGTAAACGCCTGTGTCCGCTTATCACTTCATATTCATCTGTGCTTTCAATCGCTCTTACAATCAGCGGGGAGATAATGCCTTGCTGCTTGATACTTTCGATAAGATTGCCCATATCTTCATCATCCAGTACCTTAAAGGGATGTCCCTCAAAAGTACGGAGTTTATCTACTTGGATATTCGCCGCCTTTTTCTTCGGCGGGGTATTGGTTTTAATTTTGCTATTTGTCATCGTGCATACCTTCTTTCCTTATTTTTGGTTATAACAGCGGTTTCCGCCTGGCGTTCGGCTTCAATTACTTCTTCCAGCTTCGGTATTTTTTCAAGGACAGCCTTTGCAAGGGATAATTCTTTCCGCAGGGGTTTTATCTTGGTGGAGATTTCCCTTGCCTGTGCATTTAATTCCCCGATTTTCTTATGGCGGTTGCGGTTGTAAACTGACTGCCTTTCTTTTTCCAAATCGGAAATCTGCCCACGCTTTTTACTGATAAAAGAAACAAGCTCCTGCGGGGAATCAATGTTGTTCTCACATAGGAAATTGTATTCTTTCAGCGTTTTATCTAATTTTACGATTTCCTGCCGCATGGTGGGGGAGAGTGGGCGGGGAGTTTCGGGGGCAATGTTGTTTCCCGTAACCAGCCTGCAAAGTTCAATCACAAGGGCGAAAAGTATCTGTATGCCGTCCATGCGCTGTATTTTACGGTACTCGATTTCAAGCGTAAGGAGCGGCGTATATTTCGGCTTGTGGAACGGGACATAGCCGATATGCTGCTGGTTGTCAAGCAGCCTTTCCCTGATTGCTTCGGGCGTGTATTCCTTTCCAAGCCGGTCTAAGCGGACTGCCCTCTGCCAGCCTGTCCCTTTTACGGAATAATGGGCGAAGTTCTCATCACGGCAGATTTCATAGTCCATATCCTTTAAACGGATTTCAAACGCCTTGAAGTTGGCGGACTGGGCAAGGGCGGCGTCAATATCCGCTTTTAAAATCTCCCGATGTGACAGCCCGCCGTTTTGTTTCCGCCAGTATTCTTTTTTGCTTCTGCCGTAAAACTCTGCGTCTTTCAAGATGCTTTTCCCATGTTCCAAACATACAGAGTCGGAGATTTCACGGAGTTTATGGTGGTCGGAGATATGGTTTTCAAATTTCCTGCCCGTCTTAAAGGATACGGAATTTACAACAAAATGATTATGGACATTGTCTGTATTAAGGTGTGTGGTAACAACAATTTCATACTCGTTTCCCCACATCCGCTTTGCGGTTTCCATGCCGATTTTGTGCGCTTCTTCGGGCGTGGCTTCGCCGGTCTGGAAGCTCTGGTACCCGTGGTACGCCACATTGCCGCCTGTTTTCCCGAAGCGTTTTTTCGTTGCCGTCATACGCTCATACGCCCGCTTTGCATTGCAGTTGATGCCGCTGACATACATACGCTCATCTGTCTTTTTATCGTTTGAAACATACCGCAGGGCGGCGTACAAATCACTGTCCACATATTTTTTGTCGATGGTCTTGTCGGGATTTTCCGCATAGTCAATCACTTCCTTCAGCCTGTCTTTGACAGGCCAGAAGCCGGTGGTAGCCATTTACACCACCAGCCTTTCACGTTTTGGCAGTATCAGTTCTTCGGTAATACTGTCAATGAGTCTAATAATTTTTTCTTCCGTATCCGCTGTAATTTTGCCTTCGACAGCGATACAGAGTTCGTCCAGCTTATCATTAAAAGAGAAAAATGCTTCGGGCAGGGCGGCTCTTGGCATATACCCCAAAGCACGCTGGCGGAGATACTCTGACACGGAAAGCCCGCACTTTTTGGCGTTCTGCTCAATGATGTTTTTCTCTTTTTCGCTCACACGGATAAATAAATTTTTGTTCTTGGCTTCGTTCATTACATCAATCCTTTCTTTGATTTTGTAAATGGGTTTTAGGGTGTCCCTAAAGAACAATCGGCTCTTAAAGCCGGTTGGGGCGGAAACTGTCAATACAGTTTCCCTGCTTGCTGCTGCGGTATGCGACACTCTTTCTGCCGCATACGGTCTGTTGTTTTCCGCCGGTTTGTCTGAACGTTGTTTTTTTGTCCCTGCCCCCATCTCAGGCGGCGTTGTTTCACTCACTCTCCGAAAAAAGAGGTTATCGCAAAATCATATCCCATCCAGCCGGTCATTCAGTTGTAACCGGCATTTGGGCAGCAAAAAAGCCGGCACATCAATGTGTACCGACCAATACAAAAGGATAGACTTATCCCTTGCGGTTTTGGTTTCACAATGATGTAACCGGCTTTGAGATTCAAAGTCGAAACTGTCTTTTACGCTTGACCTCCGCCGACAGTTCAAGGCGGCAATGGCAACGGCGGTATTTCTTTTTCGCATACCGCAGGCGTGTACGGCGTAAAGCCGTACTCCCAAATTCTGTGAGGATATGTAATTGGTTGTGGTTCTCATAAAAGAGTATTTTATTGTACTGAATGAAATAAGTGTTTGTCAATACTTTCCAAAAAGTTTTTGAATAATTTTTTCAGAAGGTGGGAATACTATATAGTTTAGGCATAAGAAAGAGCCAACGAACGATTCATTCAACTCGTTTATTGGCTCTGCGTATTATGTGTTTTCCTTTCTGATGACGGTTACTTGGAATTTTTTTGCTTCTATCAATGTTTCTTGTTTACACTTCGGACAATAGAGAGGGTAGTTCTTCAAAATAGTATCCTCTCCAATCCTATCACGGGTTTTAGCTCCGCAAACAGGACAATGTACCCATTCACTTCTCATAAACCATTTCTCCTCCTATCTTAACAAAGGCATATTTCCTGTCAACTTGTTAATCTGCTTTTTATTGCCGCAAATTGCGATGCCAATATAATTCAATTTAACCTCTGAGGTGTTCGTCATTTTACCGATGATCTCATCGTAAGTTTTACACCCTTATGCCAAATCAGAAAAATCAACAACATGCCGTTTTTTATATGGTGGACTTTAAGTTCAATCGTTCACTTTTAAAATACTACGAAATATTTTTGAAGATTTCATAAAGATTTGCAAAAATGGTGAGCGATGTTTCCCATCGCCCATTAAATCCTAATATGGAATTTTTATTATAACCTCTGCACCGCCTGTTTTATCGGAATTTTTAAGAGTAAGTTCCCCGTTGTGTTGCTTTACAATGCTGCTTGTGATATAAAGCCCCATGCCAAAGTGCATATTAGAGCTTCGGCTGTGGTCGCCCATAAAAAACTGCTCCCTTGCATGGCGCAAATCCTCATTCGTAAAACCAGTTCCCTCGTCTGTTATAATAACTTGCAGAAAGTTTTCTTTCCTCTGCGTTTCCACATATATTGTTCCTCTTTGCGGGGAGTATTCTAAGGCATTATTGACAACATTCATAATTGCCCGTTCCAACAACAATTTATCCGCTTCAAAACATCCCATATCTGTTTCCATGCTTAAGCGAATTTCCTTTGTAACACATAACGCACTTGCCTGTGCTTCAATTTGTTCCATATAATCCGCTATATCAATTTTCTCTACTTGAAGCTGATAGCCTGTGACTGTACGGGATATATCAATCAAAGTCTTTATATATACTTGTATCTGTTCCGAACTTTCCGTAATATACCCTGCATATAATCGTTGCTCATCGTCAAGTTCCGTTTCATTCATTAAATCTATATTCCCCTGGATAACAGTTAAAGGTGTTTTTACATCATGAGCAAGTGCGGCTATTTGTTCCCTTTGTGATTGCTCTGCTTTCCATTGTTGTTCTAAAGATAATTTTAAGCTGTCCTTCATTTCTGAAATAGAGTTCAATACCGCATTGTATTCACTGATTTCAGAGCTTTCTACCTCAAAGTCAAGATTTTGCTTCTGTATTTGTTCTGTTGCCATAATCAACGGAGATAACTGAATTTTCAGTTTTCGGGAATATCGTATTGTCAGACAAACGCAAACCGCTATGCAATTTACCCCTATCAACAGCAATAATAATATTTCGGGAGCAGGCAAATGTTTCTGCATCCAGTCATTTTTATATTGCGAACCCACATAATATTTCAGTACGCAATATTCTGTTTCCCTCGGTATGAATTGGTATTGTGTCCTGCTTGTAGGGTCACTGTTTTCTCCAGTTTTTGCAAATTCCAACGCCTTTTCCTGCTCCGTTGTATCCATGTTTGTATAGAGAACATTATAATCTTCATCAAGTATCAGATATTCACAATAGGAAGGGATTGCAACCTTTGTAATATCTGGTGCAGCCGCAATTATCGGCGATATTTCCTGTACGGAATGTTCCGCATTATTAGCATAAGTCACATACCCTGCACTTGAAGCAAATGCAAGGAGCAAAAAAGGAACTGCCGCCGATAAGAGCAATCCTAATATGAGAATAATTAAGAATTTCCAGAAAATCATTTGCAATGAAGTCCGTTTTATCCTTCCCATCTATATCCTACCCCCCAGACTGTGTTAATCGGAGTAACACCATATCCTGCCAACTTACTGCGAATATTCTTTATATGTGTTGCAATCGTTGAATTGTCGCTGTTACCATCAAATCCAAAAACAGCTTCATAAATCTGCTCTCTTGTAAATACCTGCCCTCTATTTCTGGCTAAATACTCACAAATTTCATACTCGCTTTTGGTTAGGTCAACTTTCTTGCCTTTCATAAAAAGTTCCTTTGAAGATAAATCAAACTTGATTTCCTGTTCAAATCCTAATGTATTATGGTGCTCCCGTCTTTCCCGACGCAGGTGGGCAGTAACACGGGCTCGTAATTCACCTATTCGGAAAGGCTTAGTAATATAATCATCAGCACCTATTCCTAATCCGTAGATAATGTCTGTTTCCATTACTTTTGCTGTGAGAAATAGAATAGGGCAGTCTACAATTCCTCGGATTTTTTTGCAAAACATAAATCCGTCAACATCTGGCATCATAATATCTAACAAAATCAAATCATAATTTTTTAAAGTATTTATTGTAACATCTGCCGCGCTTTCGCATACAGTAACGATATGTCCATCCTTTTCCAAGCTATTCTTAACTAAGTCAAGAATGGCTTTCTCATCATCAATTACTAACAATCGTGCCAACTCAAAGCACCTCCTTTATCAATCTGCTAATTCCGCAATATAGTACTTCTCATTGATGTTTACCGCAATATCTGTTGTTTCATCAATATTATAAACATATCCATATCGCAATTTATTTCCCTCAACCGTTGTAATGTTTTGAGAAACCTGCCCGATTTCTTCCTCTAACTCTGAATATGAGATTGTCTTTTCAGTAATGATATATGTCTTATTGTCAAAACTTATCTCGTTATAATCAGCAACATTCAGTTCGTATTTGGGCAGAGTGTCATTCAACATATTATTCTTATCCGCCGTGTCTGATATTCTGTTATTGCAACCCATAAAAAAGATGGTTAAAGTTATCAGACATACGCATAGCAATCGGTATTTTTTAATCATTTTCTTTCCCTCCATCCCATAGTCTAATCCACATAATGCTAACAGCGAATAGCACAAGTATGGCTACGATATTTATTATAATTCCAACATAGAAGGTACTGCAACTCTGCAAATAAGCATCCTTGTTCGTAGTCGCAAGAAGCCAGAAATCCATAAACCGAACGCTCCATGCCCACGGAATATACTGCCAGCATACATCTCCTAAACCTGTGAGCATAATCGCAGATAGTAAGCTGCCCGCAATTCCAAGCCCCATAGAAGCACTTTTACCAAATATAAAAGCACACAAAAAATGTATTTGGTATATAGGTGTAGAAGATAAAAGCAGAAGCCCTATAACCTGCACATATCCGCTTATAGAAGTAAACGGAAACATAAGGGCAAAACTGCCGACTGCAAGTGTATAAAATAGCAAAGAATTTATCAGCAGAAAACATAGTTCCCCTATATAAATGTGCGTTCTTGAAGAAACAGTACTAAGTATAAATTGATAATGACCTGCCTGACTTTCCCGCTGGGCAATAATTCCCACAATAATTCCAACTAGAAAAGGATATATTATGCCCAGCATTTCAAAGAAAGCACTTATTTTAAGTGTTCTGTTCCAACTCGAAATATGAAAATAGCCTGCAAATGCCAAAGCAAGTATAAGAGGCACGATTATATAAATAACATTCAACATAGAACGCTTTGCTTTTAGATAATCTGCTCTGACACATCTTAATACTGTTCCCATTATCTTACCTCCTGCCGTGAAAATCCTTTTGCACCAAGCCTTATTAAAGCTGAAAATAGTATTACAGAAAGCAGCAATGCTAAAATAACCATAACCAATGATACTGGCAAATTTCCTGCTTCTTCAGAAACAGGCACTCCATTTGGCAAAATACCGATTGTTGGAACCATTAAGCGTGGCATCCAACTATACGGACAAAAAATCCAGTATTTTGTGTTTGCAAATATTACGCCCAAGGCTGAGCCTATTCCTGCGTTTATTACAACCGTCGCAAATGCACCAATCTTTTTCGACAGCCACAAACATATTGGAATTTCCCACATAGAAGCTACGATAATACAAAAAATACCTGCCGCAGCTTGAAATAGCGATATACTAATTGGGATTTCATAAATAAAGTAAACCGCTATACCGCCAAGCATATTCAACCCTAAAAAAATGAAATTCGCTATAATATCCAAAATCAATATGACGATTGCTTTTGCAATCCACGCATTTTTAAGTTTTATAGGCAGCGGGATAAGACTTCTGTATTTCAGCTTTCCGCCATCCCGTTGTTCACACATCGTGCAAAGCAAAGTGAGAAATCCAGGGAAAAGCAAAACATACCACCAGTTAAATGCGTTTTGCTGATACCACATTGGCGCAAACACATTCATAAGCAGGGTAATAACAGGGGCGAGAATAACGAGTTTTATTGCAAAAGTCCGTTTGTGCTTTATCCATTCGGAAGATACATATTCTTTCATCACATTACCTCCCTGCTTTCTTCAACGACCTTAAGAAACAATTCCTCAAGATTTTCGCTATGCTGCATTTTACCTTCATATCCAAGCCTGCCGTTTGCAATGATACCTATGTCATCTGCAATAAGCTGCACTTCTGAAAGAATGTGGCTTGACAATATAACCGTTATTCCTCTTTGTGGAAATAGACGGATTAAGTTTCGTAGCTCTCCGATTCCAATCGGGTCTAATCCATTTGTCGGCTCATCGAGAATTAGTAAAGACGGATTGTTTAGCAATGCAACCGCAATGCCTAACCGCTGTTTCATTCCCATTGAAAATTGTCCTGCCTTTTTCTTTCCTGTGTTTTGTAAATCCACAAGCTCCAACACTTCATTGATACGCTGCTCTGGCAACCCCAACAAAATAGTCCTTACTTTTAAATTTTCATACGCCGTCAAGTTTTCATATAACGGGGGATTTTCTATCAAAGCTCCGATATGCATTAAATCCTGTCTGCTCCATGAGTGATTGGCAAATTCAATCGTACCCTTGGTAGGATGAAGCATACCTGTTACCATCTTTAAGATTGTAGATTTTCCTGCTCCATTCGGACCTAATAATCCGTATACGCTATTTTCCCGTACATGAATTGACACATCTGTTACAGCGGAATGTTTTCCAAAGCTCTTGCAAAGATTTGTTGTTTTCAATATGAAATCCATAATGTTTCATTTCCTTTCTTGATTTTGATACATAAAGGGTACTGCACATTTTTGAAGATTTCATAAAGATAAGGAGCCTTTTTAAAATCCTGATTAACGTCTGCCATATCAGTATAAGGTAAATGGGAGAAGCTAATTTTGCTTTATCGGGTTATCTTTTTCGGGCATCGGCAAGTTTAACAGCTCCTTTTGGTATGAGCCATGCCCGATTGATATTCAATATGCCCTCAATCCGATTTTCCTTACAGAGCCTTTGTGCCCGCCTTACCGATATTCCCCAAAGCTCCGCTGCGTCCTGTGCCGTCATATACTCAAACATTTCTGTTCTCCTCAAATTGCACGGTATCTACCATAGCCGTTTGAACAAACATATCAATTCATAAAACGCAAATTTTTATCCCCCAAAAAAGAAAAACGACAGAGCTTTACACCCTGTCGCTACTCCGTTATGTGTATAAGATTTCTTCCTCCACAATCTCCCTTGCACAAGCCCTTATGTTACCTAGCCGCCCTGTCCATTCTAAGGCGTTTTCTTCTTTTAGGCGTTCCGTTATGCCCTGCGCCTGTTTCATGCCCTCTATGAGCCTTTCAAAGCGTTTCTGCGCCTGTCTGTCAATGTCGGCAAGGTAAATGTTCAGCCTGCCGCTTGTGAGAAGATTGGTGTATGTAACCTTGCGGTACTGCTTCAGATAATTCAAATGCCGTTGTCCCCATATACCTATCGGTTGTTCTTCTTCAGCGGGTAAAGCTATACATGGAATTAAATAGTCGCCTTGCCTTTCGTATTTGCCGCCCAGTTCCTCAAAAATCGTCTTTGCCATTGTCTGTTACCTCCACATTCTTTTTATTTTGAATGTCCGCAAAATCCGTCCTACATCACGAGGGCGCCAGGGGCAATCCAAATCATGTAATGCGATAAGCCTGTCCTGCACGTTGGTCCCGGCACCCATTTTCTGGGTAGAACCGATTAAGACACGCACCTGCCCGGAGCGGACTTTGGCAAACAGCTCTTTCTTTTGTATGTCCGTCTTGGCACTATGTATAAAAGCAACCTGTTCCGGGGCCATGCCGCCATTGATTAACTTCTTACGGATATCGTCATAGATGTTCGTAAACGGAGCATCTTCCGAACCGTCATTTGGTTTTCCAGATGGCGTCGCAATGTCACAGAACACCAGCTGCGTTAGTTTTTCAGAATCACCTTCTTTCCATATCTTTAAAATATTCGCCACGCATTTATTCACTTTCGTTTCCGGCTCGTCGGGCAGCATGGGATTGATGATACGCTGGTCAAGCCCCAGCTTCCGCCCGTCTGATGTGATGCGCAACATGTTATCAATATGCGGGTCGATTCCGCCGTGGACTTTCTCTGCGCGCTTGGACAATTCCTTTACCATAGCCTGCTGAAATTCTGTTGGCTCTGATACGATATTATGGCATTCCACTTCCGGCGTGGGCAGGTTAAGCTGGTCTGCGGTCTTGATGTCCGCAATTTCTTTGAACATATTCATTAGTTCCGGCAGGTTGAAGAACTTGGCAAAACGTGTACGTGCCCTGTATCCAGTGCCTTCCGGAGCCAATTCCAGGGCGGTGGTGGTTTCTCCAAACCGGGATGCCCAACTGTCAAACTGCCCCATTCCCATCTCCTGCAGGCGGCCGTATTGTAAATATCTTTGGATAGAGTACATTTCCGTCATGCTATTCGATATTGGAGTTCCGGTGGCGAACACAATCCCCCTGCCGCCCGTGATTTCATCCAGATAACGGCATTTTGCAAACATATCGGAGCTTTTCTGTGCGTCTGCCGTAGACAGGCCAGCCACGTTTCGCATTTTGGTATATAAGAACAGATTTTTGTACAGGTCCGATTCGTCCACGAACATCATGTCAACGCCGAGTTCTTCAAACGTGACCACATCGTCCTTGCGTCCATTTGCCTGTAACTTTTCAAGCCGCACTTCCAGGCTTTTCTTGGTACGCTCCAGCTGCTTAACGGTAAAGCGTTCGCCGTTGCTTGCTTTCACTTCCCGGATGCCGTCTGTAATTTCGTCAATCTGTTCCCGTATCAAGCGTTCCTGGCGTTCCATGCTTATCGGGATACGCTCAAATTGTGAATGCCCGATGATGACTGCATCAATATCGCTCGTGGCAATACGGGCACAGAACTTCTTACGGTTGCTGGTTTCAAAATCCCTTTTGGTCGTGACCAGGATATTCGCGGCAGGGTATAAGCGCAGGAACTCAGCCGCAGTCTGCTCCGTAAGATGGTTCGGGACGACGAATACCGACTTATGGCATAATCCAAGTCGTTTGCTCTCCATAGCGGCGGCAATCATCTCGAACGTCTTCCCAGCCCCCACTTCATGCGCAAGCAGGGTGTTCCCGCCATACAGCACATGTGCAATCGCATTGACCTGATGGGGCTGGAGTTTTATTTCCGGGTTGATGCCGGAGAATACGATATGGGAGCCATCGTACTCACGCGGACGGGTATTGTTCATGGTTTCGTTGTAATGGTGTACCAGCGTCTGGCGGCGTTTGGGGTCTTTGAAAATCCAATCCTTAAACGCATCTTTTAATGCCTGCTGCTTCTGTTGGGCAAGCGTGGTCTGCTTTGGATTCAAGACACGCTTTTCCTTGCCGTCCGCATCTTCGATAGTGTCGTAAATACGCACGTCGCGGAGATTTAAGGAATCTTCAAGGATGCGGTAAGCATTTGCCCGGTCGGTCCCATATGTGGTATAGGCGGTGACGTCATTGCTTGGGACAGAATTTTTATTGGTGACGCACCACTCCGCCGTAAACGCTGAATAATTGACGGTGATTGTGTTGCGGAGATACACCGGGGTATTCAGGGTTTCGCACATGAATTGCTGGATATAAGATTTATCAATCCATGTCGCGCCAAGCCGCACTTCAATCTCTGACGCATCCAAGTCTTTCGGCTGCGCCGCTTTTAAGGCTTCAACATTGATTTTGTATGCCGGGTCTTCCGATGCAGCTTTCTGTGCCTGGCGCAGCTTGCGGCGCACATTGCCGGATAAATATTCGTCTGCAGTCTGCCATTCGCCTTTTATTGGGTCTTTATAAATGACGCCATGCAATTCCTGAATCAGCTCGGATTCATTCTTTCCCGTCAGCTGTGACATAAAAGGCAAGTCAACTTTGGCACGTTCCCCTATGGATACAACCAGGGCTTCCGATGCCGTATCTACGCTGGTGACTGTCTTATGCTGTTTAATCGTGCGTTTCGTAAACATGTCCGCTTTTCGTTCCAGCCTGCCGTCTTCATCCAGAATCTCAAGGGAACAGAGCAGATAGTAAGAGGAATCCCTATCAAACGCAAGGCGGTTTGCACGGCTGTTGATTAAGCCGTATTTTCGGGTATAAGCGTCGTATAACTGGTTTAGTTCCGCCTGCTTTATCTTGATAGCGCTATCCGGCGTGTATTCATCCATCTGCAAGGCAATCAGACTATGTACGCAATCACGGAGTTTTATCATGCCTTTGACACGGTTTTCAGCCATTTTGTTCAGTTCAGCTTTTTTCATGGCTTCGTTTTCACGGTAATACACTTCATTGCCTATCAGGGTGAAAGAGTAGTTCTTTACGCTGTCATCGGCTGGAAGCGTATCTTCTGGAATGCTTTCATTTGATTCTGTAAGTGCGGCTTTCTGATACGTCCCGTGGATAAAGGACACTGCCTTTTGAAGCTGTGCGGCAAGGTCAGCTCCGGGAATCGGCATGACCGTATAATCCTGCCTGCCGTACTGCGTACTTTCGGAAGAAGGCGTTCCCAAAACCATTTCAGGATGGTTCAAGAAATAATTATTTATAGTAAATCCATCTGCATTCATTCCGGTCTGCACCCATTCCGGGGCTTCGTCTGCCGGGGTATCGCGTTTCTGTAAGAATAAAATATCAGACACCACTTCTGTACCAGCATTCGCTTTAAATGCGTTATTTGGCAGACGCACCGCTCCCAGAAGGTCAGCCTTTTGGGCAAGATATTCCCTTACATCTGTATTCTGGGAATCCATAGTGTAGCGGGTTGTTATGAATGCAAGGACACCGCCCGGATGCACCATATCCAGCGATTTCGCCAGAAAGTAGTTGTGAATGGAGAATCCCAGCTTATTGTATTCCGGGTCGTTGACTTGATACTGCCCGAACGGCACGTTGCCAATGGCAAGGTCAAAGAAGTCGTTCTGGAAGTCTGTCTTTTCGTAGCCTGTGACACGAATTTCCGCATTGGGATATAATAGTTTTGCGATGCGTCCGCTGATACCGTCCAGTTCTATGCCGTACAGCTTGGATTCTGACATTTCTTTTGGGAGTAAACCGAAAAAGTTCCCAATGCCGCAGGCAGGCTCCAGGATTCTGCCGGATGTAAAACCGATGCCGCCAATCGCTCCATAAATGGCTTTGATAATAGCTGGGCTGGTATAATGGGCATTCAGAACGGAGGATTTGGCGGAATCATATTCTTCCGGCGTCAATGCCTCTTTAAGCTCCTGATATTCCTTTTCCCATCCAGCCCTGCCCGGCTCGAATGCATCCGGGATGCCGCCCCAGCCAACGTATTTAGAAAGCGCCTGCTGTTCATCAGGCGTGGCGGCCCGGTTTTCGGATTCGATTTGTTTCAATACAGCAATGGCTTCCATGTTCATGCCAAACTTTGCCTTCGGCCCGCCCTCGCCCAGACGGTCATCTGTGATTGTGAAATTACAGGGGGCAGGCATTTCCTGTAAATCGGATTTACCCTGCACAACTTCTGTTTCTGTGGAAGCCGTTGGCTCCGTATCTGCCGTGGGCTGTTGCAAGTTTCGTGAATCACGCTGCAGCATAACGGCAAGTCGGTCTTTGTTTTCAACACGGAAAATCGGGTATCTCTGCGACAGGTCACGCAGCTCCACGTCAAACATGCCGATATCCGTAACCTCATAGGCTGTACCTTCCAGATACACGGTGCCCCCAACCTGATAATTTACAGAATACGGTTCCTGGCTGGCAGGTTCGGCTTCAGGATTATCCTGGACTTCATTCTCTGTATCCATTGCTTCAGCAGGGGCAGGTTCCAGTTCTTTTGTATTATTTTTTTGAACCGTTTCGGCAGGGGCAGGCTCCGGTTCTTTCGTACCATTTTCCCAAGCCGCCTTTACTTTGGTTTCCCCCGGCTCCTTTACAGAATCTTTTGATGGCTGCACAGGCTGGGAAATATCCTGGGATGCATTTATTTCGTGTTCATAATTATAGATAGCGACTGCAACCGTCCTCAATGCCTGCTCGCTGGATTCGCTGACGGCTGCGCCGAGAACCTTAATGATTCTCTGCGTGTTGAAGTCCGGGATGTCCCTGAAATTCTCGCTCTTCAGATATTTCCACGGGTCAAAACCGCATCTGGCAAGAAACACATATGAGATGCTCGCGGCAGCGGCCAGCCGGAACCTGACGCTGGCCTGCTGCTCGTCCAGCCCTTCCAGGAAGCTCCCTTCGCACTCATACATGATGTCTTTGTGAAAGTTTTTCCAGAAATCATTCGCCAACTTTACGGCAACCATCTCAAGCTGGTACACAAGACCTTTTTCCCCGGATATGCTGAACCGTTCCTCCAAAGCCTTTGTGACGATGCCGCGGTATTCTTCTTTGTACTGCCATTGGAACAGGCTGGCGGAATTTCTCTTTAATTCCGTATCCCCGATGTCAAAGACATAACGTATCTTAGGATAGCCATTACGGTTAATGGCAATGAGGCCAATGCCTTTCGAGCCACGTCGGATATGCCGGTTCATCCGCCTGGTCCATAAGTCAAACTCGGCGCATGCCGTAGCTTTTGGACGCTGGGAATGAATCATCAACTGGTCAGGAAATGTATAGCGGTACACATTAGATACCGTATTTAAGAATCCAACCCAGTTCTGGGGATTTTTCGTAACCTGTGCCGCTGTCTGTCCAGCAAGCTGTATGTAGTTCTGTAATTTTGTAGTCATAAGATAGCCCTCCTTTTATCGTTACGCCCAGAGTTGCCAGGCAATTAGATTTCCTGCATACGCACCCGCTCCTTTTTTGCCGCAGGCGGAAAAAATTACACCATTTGCAAAATTACAGATGGTGTATATGCGTTGGTATTTATTTCTGTATGAATGAGTGCTATAATGATAAAGAGCCAACTAAATGATGAGATTATTGTAAAAACTAGGCACTAGAGAGGAATCATTATGAATACTGATATAAAAAACACTTTATCTGTTATTGCATTTTTAGATATTTTGGGTGGGAAACATATTATAGAGCAAAATGCTGATGAATCATTAAATTTAGTATATAAATCTTATACAGAAGCTATAGCGAGATATAAAAACATGGCTGACTCCGACTTCGTATTACCTAACATAAATATATTTTCTGATAACATAACTGTTTCATGTCAGCTTGATGATAACTTTGATAACGCCCTTGAATGTATCATGAGTGTAATTTTATTTTGCACTACACTAACAGCACAATTTTGGGCAAACGGTCTGCTAATTAGAGGCGGCATTACTATAGGATATTGCTTTTCTGAT
>OFGD01000509.1_pt1 | contig 26872 bp, 27 predicted proteins | sample 1521671 | NCBI WGS metagenome assembly OFGD01 (sample SAMEA3504114, study PRJEB24116) | mouse gut metagenome | biome: mouse gut; feature: mouse-associated habitat; material: faeces | place: Denmark | collected 2011 | reverse complement strand
GTTGTAGCCATGCGGCACTATATATTCACTATAAAAAAGCTTCCCAGCACTGGGGGACAGCAACCCCCAATTACGATTTACTTTATAGAACATTGCGGGTTGACAAGGCCCGCACATTCCAGCCTTTGGTATGACATTGTGGCAATTCCTCAGGCATGAAGGGCATATTCATAACAAAAAACATTTATGAGATCCGTACACTGATACGGCGTTTACCAATGTTCTTGAAATCGGCAAACTGTTTTTTGAGGTTCTGGATCAGTCTGCTGATTCCCTGTTCGTTAGGATCATGATTCATATGCTAAAATCCTTCTTTTAATTTTTGCTGATAATTATCCCGGATTACTTCGATGGATATTTCCACTTCGCCGTTTACCAGCCCATGTTCGGTAATAATTTTTTCATATTTTTCATAAGTGGAAACCGCATGGCGGAGACATTCTTTGCTGATATTTTTTCCGCTGGAAATGGTGTCGGCAAGATGGATGATTTCCCATCGGTAATCGTTGATTTGCTTATCAATGAAAAGGTCGGTAAGTTTCTTTATGTCAGTTCTCATTTCTTCGTCATGTTCGTCGGATCTTTTCATATCTTCCATATGTTTTTCCTGCAGTGCAATCAGGTTTTTGGATGTATTCAGAAGCAGGTCGTGTTCTTCCCGCCTCCTCCGCATCCATTTTGTTTCAAGCCCGAGCCGGTCGATGGCCCATTCGAATGGGGATACGACTGCCCGGGCTCCCAGAAGGATGATGATAACAGAAATGAGAACGTAAGGAAAGTTGATATTCCATAGTTCTTTTATTGCATCCATCCGCAGTTCCCTCACTTCTTTTTATCTTGGTATATGACGCTGAGATCCACGTTGCCGCGGATTCCTGCGACCTGTCCGGATGAAGTATACTGCCAGGCGTGGATCGGGCTTATCCCTGTCATGAGTTTGGGGTTATACTGTTCATTGGGATCAACGGATACAGCCATTTTGCGATAGGAATTATAATATCTGGCCAGCCACCATTTATCGCATGCTATTTGTGAAATATAGGGCTTGATAAATGGGTTATAGAAAGACGGACCTGTATAAATTCCGAATTCATAACCGGCGGATACGATAATATCCCTATAGGCGTTAATGATATCTTTCAGCAAGGAACCGAGCTTCTGCTGGCATGGATCTTCCAGGTCGAGCCAGACCGTGCATTTTCTTCCGTCTAAAACGGACAATACGGTCTTGGCGTCTAACTGCGCCTTTGGAACGGTAACGGCGTAGGAGTAATTGTATACTCCGTCAATAGGGATGCCGGCATTCTGGCAGCCTTTCCAGTTCTGCTCGAACTTGCTATCGGGCTTTAAGTCTTTGCGGATGACTTTCAGGATGGCAGAATGGATGCCCTCCGACCGAACTAGGTTCCAGTCAATATCGCCTTGGTAACAGCTGACATCGACGCATTTGGCAATGGCCGCCTGTGCATCGTGGGAGCCGCCGGATGAGTAGTCGATCCAGCCGGGGATTCCATACCAGTTCCATCCTTTTCCATCTAGTTTGTCCTTGATGCAGTTTTCTTTGCTGGATTTCATTTCGATGACATATCCGTTGCCCAGATAAAATCCCATATGGCGGATGGACGACGCGGTTCTCCCCTTGAAAACCAAACAGGGAGTATCTTTGGGAAGGGAAGTTATGCCGCCCTTTGCGGTACATTTATTGTAGTAACCCTGGGCGGTTGTATCAAATCCTGACATGGGATACATGGCTCCGGAGCAATCCGCTCCGATTCTGCCGGCACCTTCTTTGCATTTGCTCTCATAATAAGCTTTGTTGTAAGAGGAGGAGCCGTAAGAGCGGTAAAGCCGGTCGCATAATTCTTTGGTAATGGTTTCTCCGTTTGCACCCCATAAGTAGACGGCTTTGTTTTGATAAAGGCTTTCAAAGTAAGCAATGACTTCGTTTATTTTCTTTGGCACGTTATTTTCTCCTGTTATGTTTCATGGCTGGTGATAATTCCCCGCAGAGTCACCAGGGCTTCGTCGATGGTCTGGTCGATCCAGGCAATGAGGGCCTGTGGATTGGAAACCTTTGATAAAATGGGATATCTGGAAAAGATCGTTTCGATTACATGGGCGCGTTTGATGGAACCGGCCTGGTTCCAGGCATCATAGTTTTCTTCCGCATCGGTGACAAGCTTCAGCATAATCGCTTGTATTTGTTTTTGGACGATTTCGATTTTTTCCTCTTTGGATCTGCGGAAATAATTCACTGCTTTTCCTGTGATCGTAAGAACAAGGCCGATCATGACGGCAATGGCTGTCCAGTTATCGTTTACGAATTCTAAAAAATTTTTGATTCCGTTGAAGAGATTCATGAAACGGGTTCTCCTTTCTTGTTTTTTGCTGTTCCATAGGAACCGGGCAGAGAAGAGTATCTTCCCTGCCCGATATGCCGTCTGTTATTCTTCGATGAGAATAAGGTCAAGGATATTGTCGTCCTGGTCTGCCAGCAGGTCGCAGACGATGCTGATCGTGCCGGGATCGCCGTTGTTGGAGAAGGATAAGCTCATATTGGACTGGGGCGCGCATTTCGCGGCAACGAGGCGGTAAGGCAGTATTTCGTCGTCTTCCGTCTTCATGATCGTGTCGCCATATACGATAAAGTTCTTGGGGAAGCTGGTGGATTTGACATTGATCCGCTGTACTCCTTCGGTTACTTCCTTCATGTAATAAACGATCACTTTATCGCCGCCGTTCAAGGCAGAAGCAAGTGTAACGGTTTTGCTGGCAACCGTGCATGCCAGTTCCGTTCCGCAGTCGTCATCGGCTGCATAAACAACGGTGCTGCCAGTTACCGGTACGTCGGGCAAGGTAATGCCGGTTCCGGCTTCGTCCACGACAGCTTCGATGCGGGTGACAAATTTTGCGGATTTGTTGATTTCGCCGCCAGTGATCAGCTGCCACAGCTTGACTGTCTGGATCTGCGTTTCGATCGTAAGAGTCCCGCCTCTTTCGCCGGAGAACTGGACGCGCTTCGGATGGCCTTTTCCACCGTAAGCGAATACGGATTCGCCGGTAAGTTCAGTAGTCGATACGTTGGCGAAGTCCAGGTTCAAAAAGGGTTTCTTGGTTGCGTAGTCAACGAAGATCAGATCGCAGACTTCTCGGTTGGCCATGTTTGGATTGGTCATAGTGTTTCCTCCATTTCTTTGTGTGTGAGAGTAGCGGATGACGCGCCAGGCGGGCCATCCTTATGTTAGTGAAAGTCCCATTGGTGGCGGGACCCAGTTACCGGTTGATTCTTTGAAACCATGCGGAGGGATCAAAGTGTTTCTCTTTATCGCCCCATGCGGCGACGCTCATGGATTGGATATCGTATATGCTATTGTTTGACAGCCTGGAAAAACAGTCCCAGAGCTGGAATATGGTCAGATCCCAAATATTGATGATATGGAGGGAATTGCTTTTATTCGCAACGGCGGATATGATATTCCCTAATTCCATGTTTTCATCCGGGGCGGCCTGCTTTGCTTTTTCCATTCTTCCCTTCTGAAGTTTTTTCATAATTTCCCACGCTTTTTCGCTTTTGACTTTGGAGGGATCTTCTTTTTGTCTGGGATGGATGCAGATGCGCTGGCAGATCAGGCTGCATACTTCGGGATAATTGTCTTTGGTGATCCAACCGATTGTTTTGCCGCTGTCTTGCACGGCGAACCCCTTATGCTCCGGGGAATATAGGACATTTTCGCGGATAAAAAAGTTTAGCATGTCCTGCAGCAGCGCCAAAGTCTGCTCGTTGGCAGTCAGCAGTCCAAAGAGATCGATTTGCGCCTTTTCTTCTTCGGATAAGGAGCGATATTGCTCGGAATATCCAGCCATCGTAAAATATTCCGCAGTGTCCATCAGCAGGACGGCCAGATAATTTTGGTAGGCGGGATAGCCAAGCAAGGAGATATCCCGCAGCTTTGGCGACAGAATCCCGCCGATTTCCGGTATGGATACTGGTTCGGGCGATAACAGCTCAAAATAACTTAATTTCATAGATGCCCCCATTTCTGTGCAGTTTTTGCGCGTTTTAAGTTTGTGCCTGCAAAACATATGACCATACGCTGCTATTTTCGCTGATGGAAGGACTGGTAGGTATAGGACAGGCATTTCCCGTAAAATCCGGCTCCGGGGCAACAGGGCGTGAGCGGATCTTTTTCCGAAGAAAGGGACAGGCCGCCAAAGGAGTATTTTCCAAAGGGGTGTTTTTCCGCAGAGTATTTTTCCACGGGAGCATGGATTGTCTGGGGGGCGGACAGGGACGAATGGATGACCTGGATGGAACTGTCGATTCGGTTTCCATAGATTCCTTTCGACTGATAATATGCCTTGTCGGTTTCCGACAGTTCGATGGAATCCTTTTGGCATAATACCCAGATATCGATGCCGACTTCTTTGATTCGCTGGCTGGTTTTTTTGGTCAAATAGGTCTCAACGAATATGGCGCTGCCGCAGTCTGCCGCGATCCCCTCCATATAAGGGGTATCAAAGCAATGGGCGATAAGCCGGGTCAGGTCTTCCGTATGGGAAAAGAGCGATATAAGGCTTTCCTTGATCCGCCCCATATCGGAGAGCGGGTTATAATAGTTTTCTGGCATCCTTTACCTCCTGAATGGATACACGATCGCATGGCGGCCGTGTGATAATGGTTTTCTTGTTGAGAAGCAAGCGGCGGTACAACCATAGACTATACCGCCGCCCGCATAAGAAATGAGGGACAGACTTGCGCAAAATGAGAAAGGTAAGATTTATCTGCCAAATAACTTTTGGTTGATTTGTCTGCCGTAATATTTCGATAAATGCACTTTGATATGGACATGCTCCGGGCAGATTATGTTTTGGAACATCCCTTTCGAATATTGCCTGGCTTTTATGTATGTTCGCCTGATCTGGATGCCGTTCCATAACTTGATCGTAAGCTCTTCGGAAGGGGCGGTGGAAGATAAGCAGTCAAAAATGATCTCTTCCATCGACTGGAACAGTTTGCGGACTGTGGCCGTATTCATATCTTCTTTTTCCGCTATTTGTTTGATCAATGTATCCTGTGAAATATTCAAATGATTTTCTACCTCCGCATATTGCTGTTTTACGTCTTCCCTTATACGCACAAAACTTCGGACGTTATTTACGGGCTTATTTTTTCAGGGTGTTTGGGATCCGTACGTAAACGACGGTTCTTTTTCTTTCGTTTTGTTAAACGGAATTTTTCTTTTCCGTGATCGGTCATAGAGTTTTTTATATGCTTTCTGGCATAGGGGGCAGCGGTGGGTGCGGTTGTCTTTTGCGTGGACTTCTATCCACTCGCCGCAGTCCTGGCATTGGATGCATTTGGTCGTCAGAGAACCGACATTCTTTTCCAGATGGAGGACAATATACTGTCCGTAGCAAAACCAGAGCAGCTGCTTATATCTTTTTTCTTTGCCATATAAATATTCCACCAGCATATCGGCGATAGTTTCTTCCGTATACCCGAACTGGAGGAACTCTTCCCGGAGCTTGCAGGCAATATAGCGAAGATTATCTTTGTATTCGTCCTTTCGGTTGATCATGTAACGATACTGTCGGTTTCTTTCCTTATATAAATCAGATACTTCTCTGCTGCATACAATTCCTGCATTCCCCATCATCTTCCGATAGTCGATGTCTTCCAGATCCATGTCCCGGGTATTGATCGGCCGGTCGGGGATGCGGTCATAGATTTGGTTGACGAAGCTACTATTTCTTTTCTGGACCTGGGACTTGTCTTTATCCTTGGCATATAGAAAAAAGGCGGGGAGCTTCGCATTGGTATATATGGAAATTTTTTCGTTGATTTCCTTCGGGAATTCCGGCTTATATAAGGTTTTGGCAAAATCGATGACGAAATTATTCTGGCAGCACAGTCTTTTCACGCAATCGACGGCCTCTTGTTTTTCGGCATCCGTCCCCGACAAAAAAACATCGTGGTTCCATATTTTTGCAATATGATTGCTGTATACCCCGATATTTCCGCCAGTAAATGCGGCATGTAACCCGGCGTATATATTCTGGCGGTTCAACTCCGTCGGTTCCGCTTTCCTCATGTTGTAATAAAGCGGCACGATGCCGGACATATTGCGCTCCGCGACCCGGATAAAGTCCTGGTCGGCGACGACGAGGGCTTTATCGCCGTCCACGTCATACATTAGGATCTTTGTGATCAGGTCGTGGGTGCTGGCATAAATGCCGTTGGTGGCAAACCATTCGCCGATCATATCGGAACGCTTGCCGTATGCTTTGGCGGCGGTATTGCGGCGTATGGCATGTTCCTTATATAAATGGGGGCTTCTTAAGCAATCCAATTTGTCATATTGGGGAAAGAGACGGCAAAATACTTCCTGGTCGTCTAACAGTCCTTTGGGATTTTTTATATGGCCGAACCAATATTCGCAGGCCGCGTAGTAATCGGGGAGAAGAAACGCGTATTTGCCGTTGATTTCCAGTTTCCCGCTGCGGTATTTTTTCAAAAGGCTGTTTTTCACGTCCCGTATCATGTCTTTGACATAGGTATCCTTTAACAGGGCGGGATAGAGTTTTACTGCCTTTTGGAACGGGGTCATCTTTTGGTTATAAGGAGTGATGCCGAGGACATGCATCATGCCGTCCATGGAGCTGCATATGTTTTGGATCCGTTCGGAGGATTTTCGGGTGAGCAGATCGATTTCTTCATCCGTAATATCCGTAAGGGTCTGGAGCATCTGATAATTGATCTTTGCATTTTTGACCCTGTCTTCCTCCTGGCTGCATATACCGGCGCTGCAGCCGTATTTTTTAAAAGATTCTTTGTATTCCTCCCAGGAATCATAATAGCGATACATTTTGAACTGACTTTTCGTGAAAATAATTTGAATTTTTTCTTCCATAATATCGTGTTCTCTGCCATAAATATCGCGGATCACGGGAGAGAAGCCGTTTGTCCGAATGAATTTATGAAAATCAAAGACCCCGAGCAATCCTTTGATCCATGGCGCACGGAACATAAAATTTTTTGTGGAAAGGGAGGGCAGTATCATGCCCGCCCCGTCGGTATGGGGAACAGGTATATAACCATTTTTTCTTGTAATCGAATAATCGGTCTCGTCCACAAAGTCGAAAGTTCCGTATACGTTCGTTTCAAAGTCATCGATGACGATCGAACGGTCGATATCAAAGTCTGTCCATTTATCCGTCGCGGAATTGGCTAAGGCCATATAGGCCAGGTGTTTATTGACATTGTTTCCTCCTTTGGAGTTGATTTTATCTACGGTGAGGCCGCACATGACATTCTTTTCCACTTGGTTCCATACGGATTCTTTCATGAAAACCGCTTTTTTCTGGCGGATCTGTCCGGCCGATGAAGTAAAATACTGATACTTTTCACCTTTATAAAGGAAGCCGTAAAAGGAAATATCCTTAAAGATATCAAAGTAATAAATTTGCACCACCAGAAAAGCATCCGTCAATGTGTCCTGCTTGATGCCGATTGCCCGGCTCAAAGAAGAATCAAACATAGATATGACATCTGTGTCTTTTAAGCGGTTTTCCGGGAGTGTTCGGATATGGTCTTTTCCATCGGTCAATTCGTTTTGCTTCACTTTATTGGATAGAAGCGCAAGCAGTTTTTCCTTTGTCTGTTTTATTTTCCTTTGCTTGTGTTGGATCAGTCGGACCCAATGGAGATATTCGGCAACGGCATCGCCGGTTCCTCCGATCGGGTCAATGCCTTCCCCTTTTCCGTTTTTCAAAATTCGGATCTGGTCGTTGCTATATCCGAAGAGCTTCAGTTTTTTTTCAATTTCCGGTAGTTTATTTTGGATATCGTTGCGTTCCCGGCGGTACTTATAGTGGCTGTTATGCAAATCTTTTTCATGGTTGCTATAAAAGTGTCCGGTATCGACGGAATATAAATAATATTGTTTGTCAAGCAATTTGCCCGCCTCCTTTTTACTCATTTCTTTCATCGCCATGCCTGAATTGGAAGTTCTTTTTACATTCCTCATCGAATCGCTGGTCCCTTGCGATACGGCCCGCGATCGAAGAGCCGCCTGTCTGATCCCTTCCTTTATGGTCCGTTTGGAAATCGGAAAGATAAATGAGACCGCCGAACTTTGCATGGTCTGTTTTGTAGTTTCCGGCTTTGTAAAATGTTTGTATCATTGGCTTTTGGTTGTTCTCCTTTCCTGATTTGATATGGTGGCATTCATTACTTCTCTATTTGGGAAAAGGAAATTCCTGGAAGGATTTCATATTGACAAAAACGAACATATGTTCTATTATTTTGTCAATAGACATATAGTCCAAAAAGAAAAAAGGTGGGCGAAGAGAATGAATGGATATAAAATGGAACAATTTTTAAGCATCTATTATAAAGATAAGGCAAAAAAACTTCATACGGTTATCGACCAGATCTTCCATAGATATTATGGAGGAACAGGAGGGAAAGATATGGAAGAGTTTTATGGAATTGGGACCGATGTGTTGACGGATATTTTTTTAAACGATACCTATGAGCCTTCCAAAGGAGATTTTGACGGATATGTATACAGAGCCTTGCGGTTTGCCATGGCGGATGAATGGAAAAAGCGTTATCGGGACAAGCGGGTTGCCAAGATCGAAACATTCGATGAAGAAGGGAAGCTTAGGAAAATTCCTTTGTTCGACCTGTCCCTGGATGCGCCGGCCATGGACGGGGAAATGGTTACGATCGGGGATATGATTCCATCGGATTTTCATATGGATGATGTTCTATCGGAAAGGATGGGCAATTCCTATGATGGAAAAGTTGGGGAATTCTTTAGCCATTTATCGGAAGTCCAGAGACAGATCGTGGAAATGAAGATGGAAGAGATTCCTGTTTGGGAAATAAAAAAGAAGTTGGGATTAAGCAATAAACAATATAACCGGCATTGGAAAGAGATCAAATCATTTGCGAATATCAGTATTTTATTTTGTAATGAAAGTGGCACAAAACCGGAGAAGGAGGATATGGAAATGGGTACGACAACACAAACGATGGAGAATTGTAAAACAGATAAGATCAGTATTGCCTCTATCATAAAGAAGATAGACCGACATACGATTCGGTTCGACCATCCGCTCCAAAGGGAGTCGGACCAGTGGTCGCCGTCCATGAAAGGCAACTTGGTATCGGATATTCTTCAAGGGAATAAATTGCATCCGTTGATCTTTGCGGAACAGGTGATAAACGGCGTTCCGATCATATGGGATCTGGACGGGAAGCAAAGATGTACCAACGCGTACACATTTTCCAAAAATGGTTATAAGGTTTCCAAAACGATCCGGCGCTGGATGATTAAATATCAAACAATTGCAAAAGATGAGAATGGAAATGATATTTTGGATGAAAACGGGTTTCCGGTTGCGGTCAATGCAGAATTTGATATCAGGGGAAAGAAGTTCTCCGATCTTCCGGAAGAATTGAAAGACCGATTTTTGGACTATAGCTTCAATTATGACCAGTATCTGAACTGCTCGGAGGAAGACATTGGGTATCATATCGAAAGATATAACGATGGAAAACCGATGACATCCCCCCAAAAGGGCATTACTAAACTGGGAACGGAATATGCGGAGCTGGTAAAATCGATTTCCAATATGCCTTTTTTTAAGGATATGGCAGGATATAAATTATCGGAATTTAAAAACGGAACGATTGACCGCGTGGTCGTGGAATCCATTATGGCGGCGAATTATCTGGACAGATGGACCAAATTAGAAGATATGTGCAAATACATTAAGGAAAATGCAGATCCTTCGATTTTTGATGATTTCGGGGATATGGTGGGCAGGCTTGAAAAGGTGGCGACGGATGAGATTTCCGGCCTGTTTGATTCCAAAGACAGTTTTCTATGGTTCGGCCTGTTTGCCAGATTTATCAGGCTTGGAAAAGACGACAGAAAGTTTGTGGAGTTTATGGACGAGTTTGCCGGATCGCTACATAGCAAAAAGGTCAAGGGTATCTCTTTCGACGATATCCTGGAAGAATCAAAGGCGACAAAGGATAAAGGGATCGTTACGAAGAAAATCAATCATCTGAATCAGTTAATGAATGAATATTTGTGTACCCGTAAGGGCTTGCATATGGGGCAAAACAGGAAAGCAATACAGGGTGGTTGGAAGATTGAAAATTAAAAATTTTCAATCCCAAGTTTGTGTCTGCACGGCATCCACAAACTTGCTATGCACTATAAAGCCGTGCAGAAATGGAGAGAAAAATGGCAAAAATAATTAATTTTCAGGAATATATCGATAGGAGAAAGGAAGAGGGGATGTGCAAGAATAGGACAGTCGTATTGTCGGATCAAAGCATGAAAACAGAGGAAACAGAAGAGGCAGGGGGGAAGCGGCCATATATCATTGTCATATATTGACGGAACAGGGATAGGGACAAGGCGGATGATATCGTGGAGCACTGGGAATGGAAAAGGACAAAAAGGATATTTGGATCGATGTGTTAGAAAGAAAGTACGGAATCAAAGTATCTCATGTCAAATATGCCGCCAGGGATCGTTATATCGCATATGCATATGGCATGGATGGAGAAATTATTGGGTTATGGAACAAAGAGGACAGGATCCCGTATGGAAAGATGGAGGTAAGGCTGTTGAATGAGAAGAAGGAAATAAAAGAAATTTTGGGGGAAGAATCTGTCTGAGGATTTTATATTATCCATAAAAATATTGACCATTGTGTAATTAGTGTGTATAATGAAAATGTAGGGAGGAACACTAATGAAACAAAGAGATTTGATTAAGAAATTAGAAGAAGGGGGCTTTGTTTTTGAGAGACATGGCGGGAATCATGATATATACAGAAGGGGTAATGATATAGAAAAAATTCCAAGACATAAGGAAATCAATGAAAGTTTAGCAAAAATGATACTGAAAAAGTGGCAATTATGATATGGAGTGAGAAGAATGAAACAGGTTTATCCAACTTTTATAGTAAATACAAACGATGGTTCAGAACATCCTTTTCTAGTATGTGTTCCTGATATGGAGATCCTCACAGAAGGGGATACTTTTGCAGATGCTATTGAAATGGCAAGAGATGCTATCGGATTGGCAGGAATCTCGATGGAGGATAATGGCGAAGAGCTTCCAACCCCATCGGACCAAAGGAATGCTTTAGAAAAAGTAAAACAGAATAGAGAATATATTGATTTTTCGGAAGGCATTCTGACCTATGTGGATGTTGATTTTTTAGAGTATAGAAAAAAAGTAGATACCAAGACTGTTAGAAGAAACGTGGCTCTTCCAAGTTGGCTGAATTATGAGGCAGAACACGCAGGAATCAATGTTTCCAGAGTGCTGCAGGAAGCGCTGATGAATGTTTTAAATGTAAAAAGAAATATATAGTAGCAAAAAAGTATTGCAATTTCCACCCCCATGCTTTAGAATAACAGCGAAGGATCACTGGAATATTATAAAAATATAAGCTGTGAAGGTGTATGCAGGGCAGGGAGTGCCTTGCGCCAGAATTGTATTTTCTTTCAGAGAGAGGAAGCCATCGGCTGAAAGCTTCCTTAAGTTCAGATGCAGTTTGAAATTCCCACCGGAGCTTCCCGCAGGAACGCATGGGCAATAGGGCAAGTAAGGCGGGACGTGGCCGCGCGTTAAGCGGAAAGAGAGTCTGCCGTTTTGCGGCAGGAAGATGGGTGGTACCGCGGAATTTTCGTCCCTGGCATTGAGTATGTGCAATGCCAGGGATTTTTTATATTATAGGTAATTACGCCACAGTGTTGTAAGTCGCCAAGAAAGAATGCGAAGCATTCTTTGGAATTGGCCGCTGGGCCAATTCTTTTTTATGCGAATAAATAACGAAAAGGAAAGGGAAAGCAAATGAAAGAGAAATTAGCGCAGATCAAGGCGGAGGCCTTAAAGCAGATTGAAGCCAGCGAGCAGCTGGAACGGCTGAACGAAATACGTGTGAATTACCTTGGGAAGAAAGGGCAGCTTACCGCTGTGCTGAAAGGGATGAAAGACGTAGCGCCGGAGGACAGGCCGAAAGTCGGCCAGATGGTGAATGAGACAAGGGAAGAAATTGAAAAATTATTGGAAGCTTCCAAGATGAAAATGGAAAAGGCGCTCAGGGAAGCCAGGATGAAAGCGGAGGTTATTGATGTCACCCTCCCGGCGAAAAAGAATAACGTGGGACACCGCCATCCGAACACGATCGCCTTGGAGGAAGTGGAGAGGATCTTTGTGGGCATGGGCTATGAAGTAGTGGAAGGACCCGAGGTGGAAAAGGATTATTATAACTTTGAGGCGCTGAATATACCAGATGGACATCCGGCGAAGGATGAACAGGATACTTTTTATATTTCCGGGGATATTCTTCTTCGGACACAGACTTCTTCCACCCAGGTGCATGAAATGGAAAAAGGAAAGCTTCCTATCCGCATGATTGCACCGGGACGGGTATTCCGTTCCGATGAAGTGGATGCCACTCATTCCCCTTCGTTTCATCAGATCGAGGGACTGGTGATCGATAAGAATATTACGTTTGCGGATTTGAAAGGCACCCTGGCAGAATTTGCAAGGGAACTGTTCGGGGACAAGACGAAGGTGAAGTTTCGCCCCCATCATTTCCCGTTCACGGAACCGAGCGCGGAGGTGGATGTTTCCTGCTTTAAATGCGGGGGGAGTGGCTGCCGGTTCTGCAAGGGTTCCGGCTGGATTGAAATCCTGGGCTGCGGCATGGTACATCCCCACGTATTGGAAATGAGCGGGATTGACCCGGAAGAGTACACGGGCTTTGCTTTCGGCGTAGGACTGGAGAGAATCGCCCTGTTAAAATATGAAATCGACGATATGCGGCTGCTTTATGAAAATGATGTCCGCTTTTTAAAACAATTCTAACAAGAAGAAAGGAATGGTTGAAGAAAATGAATACAGCATTATCATGGATTAAAGCATATGTGCCGGAATTGGAATGTACGGACCAGGAATACTGCGATGCGATGACATTGTCCGGGACGAAAGTGGAAGGTTATGAAAGACTGGATAAAAATCTGGAAAAGATAGTAGTGGGGCAGATTGAGAAAATTGAAAAGCATCCTGACGCGGATAAGCTGATCGTCTGCCAGGTGAATATCGGCGCGGAGTCGATCCAGATCGTAACGGGCGCGCCCAATGTAAAGGAAGGCGACAAGGTGCCGGTGGTGCTGGACGGCGGAAAGGTAGCGGGCGGGCATGACGGCGGCCCCCTGCCGGAAGAAGGGATTTCCATTAAGGCCGGAAAACTCAGGGGAGTTCCTTCCAATGGAATGATGTGTTCCATAGAAGAATTGGGAACGACAAGGGAGATGTATCCGGAAGCGCCGGAATATGGCATTTATATTTTCGGCGAAGATGCCGAAGTGGGAAGCGATGCCGTGGAAGCGCTTGGGCTGAAAGATACCGTATTTGAATATGAGATTACGTCTAACCGGGTCGATTGCTACAGTGTGTTGGGGATCGCCAGGGAAGCGGCCGCTACTTTCCGCAAGCCGTTTCATGCGCCGGAAGTGACGGTTCAGGAGAATGGGGAAAAGGTAGAGGATTATATTTCCGTGGAAGTGCAGGATGCGGATCTGTGTCCGAGATATACGGCAAGGGTATGCACGAATATTAAGATTGCCCCTTCGCCGAAATGGATGCAGAGGCGGCTGGCGGCCAGCGGCATCCGGCCGATCAACAATTTGGTGGATATTACGAATTATGTGATGGAGGAATACGGCCAGCCGATGCATGCTTACGACCTGGACCGAATCGCCGGGCATAAGATCATTGTCCGCCGCGCCAAGGACGGCGATGAGTTCCAGACGCTGGACGGCCAGGTCAGGAAACTGGACTCCGAAGTGCTGATGATCTGCGATGCGGAAAAGGAAATCGGCATCGCGGGCATTATGGGCGGCGAAAATTCCAAGATTACGGATGATGTGAAAACAGTCCTGTTCGAAGCGGCGACGTTCAACGGCACGAATATCCGCAAGTCGGCGAAAAGAATCGGCCTGCGCACCGATGCTTCCGGCAAATTTGAAAAGGGATTGGATCCGCACAATGCGGAAGCGGCGATCAACCGCGCCTGCCAGCTGATACAGGAATTGGGCTGCGGCGAAGTGGTGGGCGGCATTGCCGATGTATGCCAGTCGATGAAGGAGCCGGTGAAAATTAAATTTGATGCGAAGAAGGTAAATGATCTGCTGGGAACAGATATTTCCGAAGAAGAAATGCTTGGCATTTTCCGCATGATCGAGTTAAAATATGATAAGGGGACGCAAATGCTGGAGATTCCCAGCTTCCGCCAGGATTTGCTGGGGGCTGCGGATATTGCGGAGGAAGTGGCAAGATTTTACGGATACGACAAGATATCGGTTTCCCTGCCAAACGGCGAAGCGACGACAGGAAAGCTTTCCTTTAAATTGAGGATTGAGCAAAAAGCGAGGGATATCGCGGAGTATTGCGGATTTTCACAGGGAATGTGCTATTCCTTTGAAAGCCCCAAGGTATTCGACAAGCTGCTGATTCCGGAAGGGGATGCGCTTCGCAGAGCGATCACGATCGCTAATCCATTAGGGGAAGACTTTTCCATTATGAGGACGGTTTCCCTGAATGGAATGCTGACCAGCCTGGCGACCAATTATAATAGAAGAAATAAAGAAGTGCGGCTTTATGAGCTGGGGAATATCTACAAGACGGATGAACTGCCCCTGAAGGAACTGCCGGACGAAAGAGTGCAGTTTACCCTTGGTATGTACGGCGAAGGTGATTTTTATACGATGAAAGGCGTGGTGGAGGAATTTTTCGATTGTATCGGCATGAGGAAGAAAGCGGTTTATGACCCCGCATCCGGCAAACCTTTCCTGCATCCGGGCAGACAGGCAAACATCGTTTATGAAGGAAAGACGGTAGGTTATCTGGGAGAGGTCCATCCGGAAGTATGCGATAATTATGATATTGGAACAAAGGTATACGTGGCGGTGCTGGATATGCCGGAAATCATTCCTTTCGCTACTTTCGACAGAAAATATGAAGGGATTGCAAAATATCCTGCGGTATCCCGCGATATCAGCATGGTCGTTCCAAAAGATATTCTGGCGGGGCAGATCGAGGCTGTGATTGCCCAGAGAGGCGGGAAGATCTTGGAGGGATATCAGTTGTTTGATATCTATGAAGGGGCGCAGATTAAAAAAGGATTTAAGTCGATGGCATATTCCATTACTTTCCGGGCAAAAGACAGGACATTGGAAGAGAGCGATATTACGGCGGCCATGAAAAAGATTTTGAATGGACTGGAAGGCTTGGGGATCGAGCTGCGCCAGTAAAAAATGAAAAAGATAGAAAAATCAGAAAGGAAAAAGAAGATGGAAAAGAAAAATGTATGGGAAACCTATGACGAAAACCAGCTTCAGGAATTGGAGCAGCATGCAAAAGAATATATGGATTTTTTGGATAACGGCAAAACGGAAAGGGAATGCATCGACCTGATTGTCAATCAGATCGAGCAGGAAGGCTATAAGGAACTCCAGGCTCTGATGAAGGAGAACCAGCCTTTGAAAAAGGGAGATAAGGTTTATGCGGTCTGCATGAACAAATCCATTGTCATGTTCCAGATCGGGGAAAAACCGATGGAAGAGGGCATGAATATTCTTGGGGCTCATATTGATTCCCCTAGGCTGGATGTGAAGCAGAATCCCATGTACGAGGAGGGCGGGTTTGCTTATCTGGATACCCATTACTATGGCGGCGTTAAAAAATACCAGTGGGTGACAATTCCGCTTGCTATCCATGGCGTAGTGATGAAAAAGGATGGAACGACCGTGGAAATCAATATCGGCGACAATGAAGGCGATCCGGTATTTTTTGTTTCAGACCTGCTCATCCATCTGGCAGCGGAACAATTGGAGAAAAAGGCATCTAAGGTGATCGAAGGGGAAGCGTTGGATATTATTATCGGCAATAAGCCCCTTTCCATCGACAAAGATGCTGCGGATGAAAAAGATAAGAAAGATGCCAAAGAGGCAGTGAAAAAAGGAGTGCTTTCCATTTTGAAGGAAAGCTATGATATAGAAGAGGAAGACTTTATTTCTGCGGAGCTGGAAGTAGTGCCGGCGGGCAGGGCGAGAGAAGCCGGCTTTGACAGAAGCATGATTCTTGCCTATGGGCAGGATGACAGAGTCTGCGCATTCTCTTCCCTGAAAGCGATGCTGGAAACCGAAGGGGTGGAAAGAACGGCATGCTGCATTCTGGTAGATAAAGAGGAAATCGGAAGCGTCGGGGCGACCGGCATGGAATCCAAGTTCTTTGAAAATATGGTGGCGGAAGTGATGAACCTGGCAGGGGAGTACAGCGAACTGAAGCTGCGCCGGTGCCTGGCCTCTTCCAGCATGCTTTCCTCTGATGTGAGCAGCGCCTTTGATCCGTCCTTCGCGTCCAGCTTTGATAAGAAAAATGTCGCTTATCTTGGAAACGGCATGGTATTCAACAAGTTTACCGGTTCTCGGGGAAAAGCGGGTTCCAACGATGCCAATGCGGAATATATGGGGCATATCCGGGATATTTTTGATAAAGAAAACGTGCATTTCCAGACGGCCGAACTGGGCAGGGTAGATCTGGGCGGCGGCGGAACGATCGCTTATATCCTGGCGCTTTATGGAATGAATGTGATTGACAGCGGCGTGGCCGTACTGAATATGCATGCGCCTTGGGAAGCGACGAGCAAAGCTGACGTGTATGAAGCAAAGAGGGGCTATCAGGCATTTTTGAAGAGAGCAGAGAAAATATAATGAGAGAATGGAAAAAATCCGATTTTTATTTTGATCTGCCGGACGAACTGATTGCGCAGGATCCCCTGGAAGACCGCTCCGCTTCCAGGCTTCTTGTATTAGATAAAAATACAGGGGAGCGGGAGCATCATTTTTTCCGTGAAATAACCGATTATTTGGCACCGGGCGATTGTCTGGTGCTGAATAATACAAAGGTAATTCCGGCCAGGCTGCTGGGAGTCAGGGAGGCGACCGGGGCAGCAGTGGAATTGCTGTTGTTAAAACGTCGGGAAAAGGATGTATGGGAGACTCTGGCGAAGCCAGGGAAAAAAGCGAGGCCGGGAACGGTCATCGACTTCGGGGGCGGCATCCTGAAAGGGGAAATCCTGGAAATAGTGGAAGAGGGAAACCGTTTGGTGCGCTTTACTTACCAGGGGGTATTTGAGGAAGTGCTGGACCGGCTGGGGGAAATGCCCCTGCCTCCCTATATTACCCATAAACTGGAGGATAAAAGCCGATACCAGACGGTGTATGCCAAATATGAAGGGTCGGCGGCAGCTCCGACAGCAGGTCTTCATTTTACGGAGGAGCTTTTGAAAAAAATAAAGGAAAAGGGAGTGGATATTGCTTACGTGACTCTCCATGTGGGCCTTGGCACGTTCCGTCCGGTGAAGGCAGAGAATATATTGGAACACCATATGCATTCCGAGTTTTATCATGTGCCGGAAGATGCGGCAGAAAAGATCAACCGGGCAAAACGTGCGGGGAAAAGGGTGGTCTGCGTCGGGACGACCAGCTGCAGGACGGTGGAAAGCGCTGCGGATGATAACGGCCTGCTAAGGGAATGCAGCGGCGACACCGATATTTTTATTTATCCCGGCTACCGTTTTAAGGTAATGGACGCATTGGTTACAAATTTCCATTTGCCGGAATCTACGCTTGTCATGCTCGTTTCCGCATTGGCGGGGAGGGAGAATGTCCTGGAGGCTTATAAAGAGGCGGTGGAAGAGAAATACCGCTTTTTTAGTTTTGGGGATGCAATGTTGATTCAGTAAATTCGTTTATTATGCACATATTATATTGACGATGCAAAGCAGTTTGCGTATAATAAACATAGGACAGTATACTATGCGTAAAAGAGGAGATATATAATATGGCAACGGTAACGAATTTAAATATACGAACGGACAAAGCGGTGAAAGAAGCGGCAGAGAATATCTTTGCAGAACTTGGTCTGAATATGACTACGGCAGTAAATATGTTCTTAAGACAGACTATTCGGGAAAATGGTATACCTTTTTCTTTAAAGCTGAATACGCCAAACGAAATAACAGCAGCAGCTATAGCGGAGGGGAGGCGGATTGCCGCTGACCCGAATGTAAGAGGATATAAGAGCCTCACTGATTTAAAGGAGGCTCTGGATGAAATATGAAGTTAGATTCACCAACCAGTTTAAGCGGGATTTGAAACTGTCGAAAAAGCAGGGGAAAGATATTGACAAGCTTTTTGAGGTAATCAGTACGATTGTAGAGGGCAAAAAATTAGATCCAAAATATCATGACCATAACTTAAGTGGTGATTATGCCGGATGCAGGGAATGCCATGTGGAGCCTGATTGGTACGCATTCGGAATTGTTTAAAAAATAACACTGATAACATGAGGATGCGGTAACGCTGGATGAAATACCCTATAGATAGTCCGAAAGGTGTCTGATACACAAAAAATGAATGTTTGTGACAGAATTCTTTACAAAATATAAATAATGTTATATTCTTAATTAGTAAGGGCGATTCGTGGAAAGAGGCCTTATTGTTTTAAACGGGGGAATGATTTTACTACTAAGAGGAGTGTTAAGGGGTCATGGAAGAGCGTAGGAAAGCGAGAAGAATGAAGCTGGAATCCACGATAACAGTTCGCAGGATTGACAGCGGCATAGATGAGGAGGTTACGATTGAGATCAAGGACATATCCAAATCAGGAGTCGGCTTTTTTTGTACGGAAATGCTGGAAGTGGGGTCCATCTATCAATCATCGATCATCATCTGGACCAAAGAAATAATTCCCGTTTTACTGAAGATCGTAAGGGAAGTAGACCATGGGGAAAAAAAGTTTTATGGTGCGGAGTTCATGGGATTGTCGGAAATAGACATGTTTCGTATCGAGGTATATGAGGAACTGGAAAAATCGGAAATCATGTAAAAAAATAAAACCTGGCGGAAGGAAAAATCCTTTGCCAGGTTTTTTACTTTACAGGAAAGTTCTGCACATAGACCTCCAATTGAAATATGTCAGCAAGTCTCTCCTCTATTCGGCTTCAACCAGTGATTCAAGGTCAGCATAAAAGCCGGGATAGCTGATAGATACGCATTCGCCGCCTTTGATTTCTGTTTCCCCGTCCGCAAGGAGGGAAGCGATGGCAAAACTCATGGCGATCCGGTGGTCGGCGAAAGAATCGATGACGGTGCCTTTGAAAGGCAGTTCGGACGAACCGTTTCCTTCAATGACCATGCCGTCTTCCGTGCCGGTAATGGAACATCCCATGGCGGAGAGGTTCCGAACCATGACATCGATGCGGTTGGATTCTTTGACCTTTAATTCCGCCGCATCCCGGATGATGGTAGTTCCGCTGGCAGCAGCGGCCATAACGGCAATAATCGGAAGCTCGTCGATCAGGGTTGGGATCATGCCGCCCTCAATTACCGTGCCGTGGAGCGGGCTGTAAGTAACATGCAGATCTGCAGTAGGCTCGCCCTCATAATTTTCATTGAGCAGAAAGATGCGGCCGCCCATCGCCCTTGCCGCTTTCAGGATGCCGTCCCGGGTGGGATTGATCCCTACGTTGCGGATGAGGATGTCAGAACCGGGGACGAGAAGCCCTGCAGCGATGAAATAGGCGGCAGAGGAAATATCTCCCGGAACGCGGATTTTCTGGCCGGTGAGGCGGGGACGGGGGGAAATAACGGCAGTAGCGCCTTCGGAACGGATATCCGCGCCGAAAGCCCGCAGCATCAGTTCCGAATGATTGCGGCTTAAAACGGGTTCGGTAACGGCAGTTTCCCCTTCTGCGTACAATCCGGCGAGAAGTATCGCGGACTTGACTTGCGCGGAAGCGACTTTGGAACGGTAATGGATTCCGTGCAGCGGCGCGCCTTTGATTCGCAGCGGTGCGCATCCGTTGCCGCTCAGGCTTTCGATATTGGCACCCATCATGGAAAGCGGCTCTATGATCCGCTTCATAGGACGCTTTTGTATGGAGGCATCGCCAGTAAGCGTCGTGGTGAACGGCTGGGCGGAAAGAATGCCGGAAATCAGCCGGGTAGTAGTTCCGCTGTTCCCAGCATCCAGAATGCGGGAAGGGGCGGACAGGCCGTCCAGCCCTTTGCCGCAGATCGTAATCGTATGATCCCGGCAGTCGATCTCAATGCCGAGGCGGCGGAAACAATCAATGGTGGACAGGCAGTCTGCTCCCTGGAGAAAATTGGAAACTTCTGTTTTCCCTTCGGACAGGGCGCCGAACATGACGGCGCGGTGGGAGATGGATTTATCGCCAGGGACGGTAATTTCCCCTTTCAGTCGTTTGGCATGATGGAATTTCATGATAACCTCCGTTTTATTTTTTAGCGTGGATCGCATAACCCCTGCCCTGAAGAATATGGGATGCGGTTTCGATATCCTTTTCTTCATAGAATTCGATCCGCAAAGCCCCTTCTTCCAGTTCCCGGTTATGGACGATGCCGATATTTTTTATGCTGATATGGTTTAAAGCGAGCATGGTGGCGATTGAGGCCAGCGCGCCGGTTTCATCCGCGATATCGATCGTAATGGAATAGGATTTTTTGATCGGCCCGCTGGAAGCTTCGATAAAAGAATCGCGGTAAATGCGGGCGTTGTTGAAAAAATCATATAACACATGGGCGTCTTTCGCCCGGAGTTTATTCCTGACGGCAGATAACGCCTCTATATAATCCTCCAGCAGACGGGCGATGTTGTCCGTGTTTGTCAGGCAGATCTGCTGCCACATATCGGGAGAGGAGGAGGCAATTCTGGTAATATCCTTAAAACCTCCGGCGGCGATCATTTTCATGATTCCTTCTTCGGAATCGCTTTCTTTTACCAAGTTGACGAGGGAAGAAGCGATAATATGGGGAAGGTGGCTGATGGCCGCCGTGATATAATCGTGCTGTTTTGCGTCCAGAACGAGGGGAATCGCGCCCATGGCCGTCACAAGATTTTGGTAATCCTCTAATTGCTCGGGTCTTGTTTGCGACGCGGGCGTCAGGATATAATAAGCATTTTCCAGAAGCCGGGCTTTGGAATTCGCATACCCGTAGCGCTCGCTCCCGGCCATCGGATGGCCGCCGATAAACTGGCCGCCAAGCCCCAAGGCTTCGATACGTTCATGGATGCCTGATTTTACGCTTCCTACATCGGTCAGGATGCAGGAAGGGGAAAGAAATGGCGTTAACGCAGCCAGGTTTTCCGCGTTCATGGATACCGGCGCACACAGGAAAATATAGTTACAAGAGGAAAAAGATGCGTCGATGGAGGAGACAGTCTGGCTGGCAATACCATCGCTTTTGGCCAGTTCCCGCGTTTTTTCATCAATGTCGTATACGATGATCCCGATATCCGGCATGGAAGCCCTGAGCGCTTTGGCAATGGAACCTCCGATCAATCCAAGGCCGATAAATCCTATGTTTAATCTGTTCATACCTTATTCTCCCGTCCTATGGCAGTCGGATGCCTGTCCGTCAAATCGCTCAAAACTGCGTCCTGCCAAAGCGCAGAACGGTTCTAATTCCCTGGTCAGCCGGTCAAATTTCTGAAAGGTCAGCGACTGCGGGCCGTCGGAAAGGGCGCAGGCCGGATTGTTATGAACCTCGATCATCAGACCGTCCGCGCCGCAGGCTACGGCAGCTTTCGCCATAGGCGCTACATACTTGTAAGACCCGGTGGAATGGGACGGGTCCGCGATGACCGGAAGGTGGGTTTTTTCCTTAAGGACGGGGATCGCGCTCAAGTCGAGCGTATTCCGGGTGGCCGTTTCGAAGGTACGGATGCCCCGTTCGCACAATACGACGTTGGGATTCCCTTCCGCGATAATATATTCGGCGGCGTTCAGCCATTCATCGATCGTGGCGCACAGTCCCCTTTTTAAAAGGACAGGAAGCCCGGAACGTCCTGCTTCTTTTAAAAGGATGAAATTCTGCATGTTTCTTGCGCCGATCTGGATCATATCCACGTATTTTACGGCAGCGTCAATGGCTTCCTGGCACACGACTTCGCAAATCGTCGCAAGCCCCGTTTCCCTGCCGGCGGTCTGCATGTAGCGAAGGCCTTCTTCTTCAAGCCCTTGGAAAGAGTAAGGGGAAGTCCTTGGCTTGTAAGCGCCTCCGCGCAGAATGGAAGCGCCGGATTTTTTTACGGCCCGGGCGATGCACATCAACTGCTCTTCCGATTCCACGGCGCAGGGGCCAGCCATAATGGACATGGAACCCGGGCCGATCCATGTATTGCCTACCTGGATGCTGGAAGGATCGGGATGGAATTTGCGGTTGGCAAGCTTATAGGTTTCCGTAACAGGGACGATACGGTCCACATCTTTGAAACTGATCAGGTTGTCTGTGGGAAGTTTGGTCTTGTCGCCGACAATACCGATAATGGTAACTTCTTCCCCGGCGGAAAGATGGGTGGACAGCCCGTTGTTTTCAATATAAGATACCACAGAATCAATGCTTTGCTGTGCGGCATTGGGTTTCATTACAATAATCATGGCTTTCTTTGCTCCATTTCTGTTTTTGTTCATTTGCTTCCGTGCGTTTTGCACATGGACAATATATCACTTCAACGCGTGAAAGTCAATAAAGTAACAAATTTACTGTTCAAATTGTTTTATTTTGCTTGTAATGTGCAGACAATTTTAGTAAAATATACACATGGGAGTAAAAAGGCAGTAGAAAATTCCATTACCGCCTCGTCAGATTGCCCCAAAATAGCAAAAATCGGAGGAATTTATATGAATGTTTATACGACTGACAAGATTAGAAACGTAGTGTTGCTCGGCCATGGCGGGAGCGGGAAGACCAGTCTGGTAGAAGCGATGGCTTATTTATCCGGGATTACTTCCAGGATGGGCAAGGTATCCGACGGCAATACGGTAAGCGATTTTGGAAAAGAGGAACAGAAGAGGCAGATTTCCATTTCCACATCGGTAGTACCGATCGAATGGGAAGGAATTAAGATAAATATTTTGGATACTCCCGGGTTTTTTGATTTTGTGGGGGAAGTGGAAGAGGCAGTCAGCGCGGCTGACGCGGCAATCATTGTTGTTTCCGGAAAAGCCGGCGTGGAAGTAGGGACGGAAAAGGCATGGGAAATCTGCGAGAAATACAAACTGCCCCGTTTTATCTTCGTTACGGACATGGATGTGGACAACGCTTCCTTCCGCCAGGTAGTGGAAGATATGACGAATGCCTACGGAAAGAAAATGGCTCCCTTCCATCTGCCGATCAGGGAAAATGAAAAATTTGTCGGTTATGTCAATGTCATTACGGAAACTGGGCACAGGTGGCAGGGCAAGGAAGTGACGGATTGCGAAGTGCCGGAATACAGCAAAGCGAATCTTCAGCTTTGCAAAGACACGCTGATGGAAGCGGTGGCGGAGACAAGCGAAGAATTCATGGAGAGATATTTTGGCGGCGAGACGTTCTCGGAAGCGGAGATCAGGGCAGCCCTGCGCACGAATGTGATCGACGGGTCGATCGTGCCGATGACGATGGGTTCCAGCGTATTGTGCCAGGGAATTTATACTTTGCTGGACGATATCGTGAAATATATGCCCAGCCCGGAAAATAAAGAGATCGCCGGGGTAAGCCTGAAAACAAACGAAATCTTTGAAGCAAATTATGATTTTGCAAAAACGAAATCCGCTTATATCTTTAAGACGATCGTAGATCCTTTTATCGGCAAATATTCGCTCGTTAAGATATGTTCCGGCGTATTGAAATCGGACGACCTGATCTATAACGGCGATAAGGACATTGAAGAAAAGGTGAGCAAACTGTATGTGATGCAGGGCAGCAAGCCGATCGAGATCAAGGAACTTCATGCGGGGGATATCGGCGCGATTGCCAAGCTGACGGCAGCGAGGACAGGGGATACGCTTTCCACGAAAGCGACGGCGATCCGTTTCGGCAAGACAGAGGTTTCAACGCCTTATACATATATGAGGTACCAGGCGAAGAACAAAGGGGATATCGATAAGGTTTCCCAGTCGCTGCAAAAGATGTCCCATGAAGACCAGACGATGAAAGTGGTCAATGATGCGGAGAACAGGCAGACATTGATCTACGGCATGGGCGACCTGCATCTGGAAGTCATTGCCAGCAGACTGGCAAACGAGTATAAAGTGCAGATCGAACTGGCACAGCCGAAGGTGGCGTTCCGTGAGACGATCAAGAAGAATTCGGATGTGGAATATAAATATAAGAAACAGTCCGGCGGACACGGGCAGTATGGCCATGTCAAGATGAGATTTTCACCGCTGGGCGACTTGGACAAATCCTTTGAGTTTACACAGGAAGTTGTGGGCGGCGCAGTACCGAAGAACTTCTTCCCGGCTGTGGAAAAAGGATTGCAGGATTCCGTCCTGAAAGGCCCTTTGGCGGCATACCCGGTAGTCGGCGTAAAGGCTGTTCTGTACGATGGCTCCTACCATCCGGTAGATTCATCGGAAATGGCATTCAAGATGGCGACGATCCAGGCATTTAAGAAAGGATTTATGGATGCCCATCCGGTGCTTTTGGAGCCGATCGCTAACATTAAAGTTACGGTGCCCGATGCTTATACCGGCGATGTTATGGGCGACCTGAACAAGAGGAGGGGCAGGGTGCTCGGCATGAACCCGGTCAATGGCAAACAGGTTATTGAAGCGGATATTCCGATGACAGGCTTATTCGGATACTGCACGGATCTCCGTTCCATGACAGGCGGGCGCGGCACTTTTGCTTATGAGTTTGCAAGATATGAGCAGGCTCCCAGCGATGTACAAGAGAAGGAAGTAGCGGCCAGGGCAGCGAAGGTTGCGGAGGGCAGCGACGAATAGGGATCAACGGTGTGATTGCATATACACGGAAAAAAGCTGGCGCTTTGGCGTCGGCTTTTTTGTGCTTGTGTTTTCGGAAAGAAAAAGATATAATGCTTAACATGTATAACAAACGAAAAGTATTGTTTATGGAAAGGACGTGAAGGAGCATTATGAAAAAAGGAGTTCGCAATCTACTGGTCATATTACTGGCGGCTGTGGCAGCTTTTGTATATTATTATATTTCACTGCCAGCGATCAATATCCATTCCTCGGGCTTTTGGATGTTTATTATGACGATCATTGTCGTTATCATAGCGGTTTATGTTGTCCGAAAGGCTGGGAAAGAATATGTGGAGTCGGAAGTGGCGGAGAAGTTTGGCTTTAAGTTCAGCACCTACGGATGGAAGGATGATAAGGTGCTAAAAGGGCTGGGTATCCTGCTGCTGCTTGTGGTTGCGGTCTATCTGGTCGGCAGCGTTCTTTCCTCTCCCATCGTGAATGCAAAAAAATACCAGGCTCTTCTGACGATTGAGGAGAGGGAATTTACGGAGGATATCAAGGAAGTGGATTACCGCACGATTCCCCTGCTGGATAAGGAGTCTGCCGCGCTTCTTGGCAACCGCAAGATGGGCAGCATGGTGGATATGGTATCCCAGTTTGAAGTAGCAGGGGACTATTCCCAGATCAATTATAAAGGAGTCCCCGTACGTGTGACGCCGCTGTCCTACGCCAGCGCCATCAAGTGGCTGACTAACCAGAGCGATGGTATTCCGGCTTATATTTTGATCGATATGACGACGCAGGATACGGAATGCGTGAAGCTGGAAAATGGAATTAAATATTCGAAATCGGAATATTTTAACAGGAATCTTTATCGGCATCTGCGTTTCCATTTTCCCACTTATATTTTTGATAACCAGATCTTTTTTGAAATTGATGAAGAGGGAACGCCTTACTGGGTATGCCCGGTGAAAAAGTTTAATATCGGTTTGTTTGGCGGACAGACGGTAGGAAGAGTGGTGCTTTGCAACGCGATCACCGGGGAATGCATCGATTATGCGGTGGAGGATGTGCCGCAGTGGATCGATAAGGTGTATTCCGCAGAGCTTTTGATGGATTTATACGATTATTCGGGAATTTATAAAAATGGCTTTTTGAATTCCATTTTAGGACAGAAGGACTGTCTCCAGTCTACCAACGGTTATAATTACATCGCTCTGGAAGACGACGTATGGGTATATACCGGCGTCACCAGCGTGAGCGGGGACCAGTCGAATGTAGGGTTCGTGCTGATGAACCAGAGGACGATGGAAACAAGGTATTATAAAGTGGAAGGGGCGATCGAGGACTCAGCCATGTCCTCGGCAGAAGGCCAGGTGCAGAATCTGGGATACCGGGCGACCTTCCCGCTGCTGCTTAATATTGCTGACGAGCCTACGTATTTTATGGCTCTCAAGGACGCGGCGGGGCTGGTAAAGAAATATGCCATGGTGAACGTGCAGAAATACCAGTGGGTAGCGATCGGGGATACGGTGCAGGAATGCGAGAGGAATTATACGGAGCTTTTGAATACGAACGGCATCGTATCGGAAAATACGGATTTATATAAAGAAGCTTCGGGGAAAATAAAGACAATCTCCCCGATAGTGCTGGAAGGAACGACCCATTATTACATTTGCCTGGAAAATAACGAGGATATTTTCGATGTGGATTTGTCGATGAGGGATTTGATCGGCATTGTGAGATACCAGGCCGGGGACAGCGTGAAATTCCGTTATACGGAAGGGTACGGGCTGCATGTGGTGAAGGCTTTGGAGTAGGCGCCGGCAATAGGCAGAAATCAATGCCGGCACGGGCTTTGGCGCTCTTGACAGGAGCTGGAAAAAAAGCTAAAATTGTCAGCATGGAAATGGTATTAAAATAAAGGAGCGGAACAAAAATGGCAGAACCGTATAATCACAGAGAAGTGGAACAGAAGTGGCAGCGGATA
>OFGD01000505.1_pt1 | contig 27067 bp, 29 predicted proteins | sample 1521671 | NCBI WGS metagenome assembly OFGD01 (sample SAMEA3504114, study PRJEB24116) | mouse gut metagenome | biome: mouse gut; feature: mouse-associated habitat; material: faeces | place: Denmark | collected 2011 | reverse complement strand
CGCCGGTCAGGCGGCGGTAGTAGACCTTCCCCAGCCGGAATTAAAGGAGGGCTGCGCCCTCGTCAAGGTCATGGCGGCCAGCATCTGCGGCACCGACGTGTCCACCTTCCGGGGGACCAATGTAAACGTGTCCTCCTACCCCATCGTCATCGGTCACGAGACCGCCGGCATTGTGGAGGACGTGGACGAACATAACCCGTACGGCATCAAAAAGGGCGACCACGTGGTGCTGGACCCCTACCTCTACTGCGGGGCGTGCTACCCCTGCTCCCAGGGGAAGACCAACTGCTGCGAGACCCTCCACTGTCTGGGCGTCCACTGTGACGGCTCCATGTGCGAGTACTTCGCCCACCCCGTCCACATGCTGCGCAAGGTGCCCCAGGACATGCCCTGGGAGCGGGTGCCTCTGGCCGAGCCCCTGGTGATTAGTATGCACGGTCTGCACACCTGCCAGCTGAAGGCGGGGGAGCACATCGCCATCATCGGCGCGGGGGCCATCGGCCTGCTGGCTGGCATGGGCGCTCTGGCCTACGACGCCACCCCCATTCTGGTGGACGTGGTGGACGAGCGTCTGGAGCTGGCCCGGTCCTTCGGCATCCCTTACACCGTCAACCCTGCCAAAGAGGACGCGGTGGCCAGGATTATGGAGATCACCAAAAACCGGGGGGTGGAGTGCGTGATGGAGGCCTCCGGCTCCGATGCCGGGGTACGCAGCACCCTGGACTACGCCGCCTACACCGGACGCATCGCGCTCACCGGCTGGCCCAAGCACGAGATCACCCTGCCTACCAACCTGATTACCAAGAAGGAGCTGCAAATTCGCGGCTCCCGCAACGGCGCCGGGGAGTTTGAGGAGGCTATCCAGCTGATTTACACCGGCAGGGTGCCGGCGGAGAAGATTATCTCCAAGGTGGTCCCCTACGACCAGCTGCCCCACATGCTGGGTGAGCTGTCTGAGCACCCCGGCGACTATCTGAAGGTTGTGGGCCTGTTCCACAGGGAGGGTTGAGCAATGACAAATCTGTTTGATATTCAGGGCCGTAAGGCCATTGTCACCGGAGCCACCCGGGGCCTGGGCTGGGGGATGGCTGAGGGTCTGATGGAGGCCGGGGCCGAGGTGGTCATCTGGGGCTCCTCCGAGAAGGTCAACGATGTGGCCAGGGAGTTCCAGGACCGGGGCTTTGCCTGCCACGGGGTTACCGCCAACCTCACCGACCGGGCCAGCCTGCGGGCCGGCTTCGCCCGCTCCCTGGAGCTGCTGGAGCGGTGCAGCCTTGTGCTGGCAGTTTTCGACGCCTCCCGCCCCCTGGACGCCGGGGAGCGGCAGCTGCTGGAAAAGCTCACCGGGCGGCTGGCCATCGGGGTGCTCAATAAGTGTGACCTGCCCCAGCGGGCCATCGACGGGGAAACGGTGCGGCGGCACACCCGCGCCCTGGTGGAGCTTTCCGCCAAGGAGGGGACGGGGCTTTCTGCCCTGGCCCAGGCGGTGGCGGAGCTTACCGGCACCGCCAACCTGGACCCTGCCGCTGGGATGGTTGCCAACCGCCGCCAGCTGGACTGTGTCCTCCGGGCGGCTCGCTCCCTGGAGGAGGCCCTGGAGACCCTGGGCTGGGGCCAGACCCTGGACGCCGTTTCGGTCTGCCTGGAGGAGGCGCTAGACGCCCTACTGGAGCTCACCGGCCAGCGGGCCTCCGGGGAGATTATCCAGCGGGTGTTTGAGAGCTTCTGCGTGGGGAAATAAAAGACAGGAGGGGACTTATGAAGCCATATTGTGCCGGAAGCTACGACATTGCGGTTATCGGGGCGGGCCATGCCGGGGTGGAGGCCGCCTTGGCCGCCGCCCGCCTGGGGTGCTCGGTGGTGATTTTCACCATCAGCCTGGACGCGGTGGCCAATATGCCCTGCAACCCCTCCATCGGCGGCACCGCCAAGGGCCATTTGGTGCGGGAGCTGGACGCTTTGGGGGGGGAGATGGGCCGAGCCGCCGACGCCACCATGCTCCAGAGCCGAATGCTCAACCGGGGGAAGGGCCCCGCCGTCCACAGCCTGCGGGTGCAGTCGGACCGGGCCGCCTACCACCGGTACATGAAGGAGAAGCTGGAATCCACCCCCGGCATCCTGCTTCGCCAGGGGGAGGTGGTGGAGATTGAGACCGAGGGGGGGCGGGTCTCTGCCGTCCGCACCGCCATGGGAGGACGCTACCTGGTGAAGGCCGCCATCCTCGCCACCGGCACCTACCTGCGGGGAAAAATTTTTGTGGGAGAGTTCTCCCAGGAGAGCGGCCCCGACGGCACCCACCCGGCGGCGGCCCTTTCCGGCAGCCTGGAAAAGCTGGGCATCCCCCTGCGGCGGTTTAAAACCGGCACCCCCGCCAGGGTCCACCGGGATTCCATCGATTGCAGCCGCCTGGAGCTCCAGGCGGGGGACGAGCCGGTGCTCCCCTTCTCCTTTGGCAACTGGGGCAAGAGGCGCTATGAGAACCTTCTGCCCTGCTACATCACCTACACAGGGGAGGAGACCCACCGGGTCATCCGGGAAAACCTTCACCGCTCCCCCCTCTACGCCGGGGAGATACAGGGGGTGGGCCCCCGGTATTGCCCAAGCATCGAGGACAAGGTGGTGCGTTTTGCCGGTAAGGAGCGGCACCAGCTCTTTATTGAGCCTATGGGCCTTGATACCAGGGAGATGTACCTCCAGGGGATGAGCAGCAGCCTGCCGGAGGAGGTGCAGCTCCAGATGTACCGCACCATCCCCGGCCTGGAGCAGGTGGAGCTGATGCGCTCTGCCTACGCCATCGAGTACGACTGCACCGACCCCACCTGCCTGCGTCCCACCCTGGAGGTAAAGCATCTGCCGGGCCTCTACGGGGCGGGGCAGTTTAACGGCACCTCCGGCTACGAGGAGGCGGCGGTCCAGGGGTTTGTGGCCGGGGTAAACGCCGCCCACGCCGTCCTGGGGCGGGAACCCTTCACCCTGCCGCGCGCAAGCTCCTACACCGGCACCCTCATCGACGATTTGGTGACCAAGGGCTGCATGGACCCCTACCGGATGATGACCAGCCGCAGCGAGTACCGCCTGCTGCTGCGCCAGGACAACGCCGATGTGCGGCTGATGCCCCTGGGCCATGCCCTGGGGCTTATTGGGGAGGAGCAGTACCAGGAGTTCCTCCGGCAGCAGCAGGAGAAGGAGGCGGAGAAGGCCCGGCTGGCCGCCCTGACCATCCCCGCCAGCCCGGAGGTGAACGCCTGGCTGGAAGGGGCGGGGACAGCGCCCCTGGAGCGGGGGGTCCGGGGGGCGGAGCTGCTCCGCCGTCCCCAGGTGAGCTACCAGGGGCTGGCCCCCTTTGACCCAGAAAGGCCGTCCCTCCACCCCCATGTGGTGGAGCAGGTGGAGATTGAAATAAAGTACGAGGGGTATCTCCAGAAGCAGCAGGCCCAGGTGGCGGCGGCCCAGCGCCTGGAATCGGTGCCTCTGGGGGACAATATCGACTACAGCGGCATCCGGGGGCTGCGGCTGGAGGCGGCGGAAAAGCTCCAAAAGCTGCGCCCCGCCACCCTGGGTCAGGCCAGCCGCATCAGCGGGGTGAGCCCCGCCGACGTCTCGGTGCTGATGATTTGGCTGGAAAGCCGCAGAAGGAAGGGGGAGGCAGAGAAATGATTCCAAGGGAGGAATTTGAGGCCCTGTTCCGGGAGACAGGCCTTTTGGGGGATTACGAAAAATTTTCCCGGTACTGCGGGCTGCTCCAGGAGTGGAACCAAAAAATGAACCTCACCGCCATCACCGATGACCGGGGGGTGGCTGTGAAGCACTTTGTGGATAGCGTCCTGCCCCTGACCCTCTGGGAGCTTCCCGCCGGGGCGTCTCTTGTGGATGTGGGCACCGGGGCGGGGTTCCCCGCCGTCCCCATGAAGCTGCTGCGGCCGGACCTGCGTATCACCCTGCTGGACAGCCTGCAAAAGCGGCTGCGGTTCCTCCAGACCCTCTGCGGGGAGCTGGAGGTGGAAGCGGAGCTGCTCCACCACCGGGCGGAGGACGCCGGGCGGGCCCCGGAGCACCGGGAGAGGTACGACGCTGCCACCAGCCGGGCGGTGGCGGGGCTCGGTCTGCTGGCGGAGTACTGCCTGCCCCTGGTGCGGGTGGGGGGGCTTTTCCTGGCCCTGAAGGGGAGCGCTGGTCCCCAGGAGGCCAAAACCGGGGAGAAGGCGGTGGCCCTTTGCGGCGGGGCTATCCGGGCGGTGAAGGAATACACCCTTCCCGGCGGGGATCCCCGCACCCTTATTGTGGTGGAGAAGGTGGCGCCCACCCCGGCAAAGTACCCCCGCACCTCTCAGAAAATCGCCAAGGAGGGGCCGCTGTGAATCCGGGCTGCCGCCCAGTTTGTCTTCTTTTTCTTCTTGCGAAAGAAGAAAAAGAAGCAAAAAGAAGAACGGCGTAAGGATTTGATACCAAGTGCGGAACAAAAACTGGTGGGGTAAAGGAATGACAGCAGAAACCCTGGGCCGTGTAAAAGCAACAAAAAAGCCCGCCGGGCCGGTTTCTGCGGTCGAGCGGGCTTTCCATCAAGAACACCCCGGTGGGGTGTTCTTGCGATTGCCGGTCATCTTACCTGCGTAGCCAGCTGTTTATCCACCACCCGCATCACCAGCACGGCAGCCACGGCGGTGAGGATGATTTCCGGAATCATGTAGCTGCCGTTGTAGGTGAGGGAGTAAAACCACACCGGCATGGTGTCCGGGGCGTATTCCCTCCAGATGATGATGCCGGAAAGGAAGCTGCAAAAATACCGCAGCAGCCCGGCAAGGATCGTTCCGGCGGCGACGCTGGCGGAGCGCTGCTTCAGGGGCGCCCCAAAGACGCAGGCCAGCCCCATGGCGGCGTAGGCCAGCAGGTAGTCCAGCAGGACGCACAGGAGCATCGCCCCTAGGCTGGCGCAGTACATGACGTTCTTAAAACCCAGCATCATTTGAATAAGACCATAGGTGAAGCCGGTGAAGAGCCCCCACTTGGGGCCGTGGCGGAAGGACGCCAGCACCAGGGGCATCATGCTGACGGCGGTGATGTCCCCGCCCTGGGGCAGCTGGTAGAGGGTGATGAAGCTGAGGATGGTGGAAAGGGCTATCATCAGGGCAGATTCCACAAGGGTCCGGGTCTTTTGGCTTCGCATGGGTGAGTTCCTCCTTTTTGTCGCGCCTGGAGCTGTGGCGGAGGGGAAAAGAAGAGGCGCTCCGCGGATCGATACCGCAAAGCGCACATCAGGAAAACGGCTATATCCCTTCCCTACGCTGGCATGATCCAGATCAGGTTCTGAGCCGGAGCAAAGCCCGGCTCTAGGGTCATGGGATACCGTCCCATATCTCAGCCCGCACATACGGACCCCCCTGGCTTGTGCCCCTATCATACCACCCTTTTGGTTGACTGTCAAGAAAAAGCGGACTATAATAAAGAAAAACAGCAGAAAGTGGTGACGAAATGGCGCCCGTATTTTTATTTGACCTGGATGGAACCCTCCTGGATTCCCTGGCGGATATCACCCTCTGCGCCAATACCGCCCTGGAGATTTCCGGCCTGCCCCAGCACACGCCGGAGGAGTACCGGGGGTACATCGGCAACGGCGTGGAGATGCTCATCCGCCGGATGATGAGCCCGGAGGCCTACGAAAAGCACGGGGCCAGGGTGCGCGGCGATTATATGGCTATCTACGGGGACCTGTGCGCCCAGGGGGGCAAGCGCTTCCCCGGCGTTCTGGAGATGCTGGAAGGCCTCCAGAGGGCGGGGGCTAAAACCGCCGTCATCTCCAACAAGCCGGATCACCAGACCCGGCTGGTGTGGAAGAGCACCTTTGGAAAGAGCCTGGACCTGGCCCAGGGGCAGCTGGAGGGAATCCCCACAAAGCCGGACCCCGCCGGGCCCAGGGAGGTGCTGCGCCGCCTGGAGGGGACGTGCGCCGCCTACATCGGGGATTCCGAGGTAGATATGCAGACGGGGAAAAACTGCGGCTTTTACACCGTTGGGGTCACCTGGGGGATGAAGCCCCGGCGGCTGCTGGCCCAAAGCGGGGCGGACGCCCTGGCGGACACGATGGAGGAATTGACCGGCCTGCTGCTGGCGCGGTTGGAAACAGGGGCATAGCTACCAAAATATACAAAAAAGAGGGGCTGTTTTTCACAGCTCCTCTTTTTTCTGGGCTATTCCTTCAGCAGCTTAATGTACTCCTCGATGATGCGGTAAAAGGCGTCCAGATCCGCCTCGCCGCACTGCTCCGAAAGGTAGGCGGCGGTTTGGGTGATGTCCGCCACGTCGTAGGCCTTGTGGACGGTGGAAAGCCGCTGGCCCTTTTCGGTTACATAGAGGCAGGCGGTTTTTTTGTCGTGGTCGGTGTAGCGCTTTTCCACATACCCGGCCTCAATGAGCTTTTTGATGGTTTGGGAGATGGCGCTTTTGCTTTTGTGCCAAAGTTTGGAAAGCTCGGTGGCGGTGATACCGGGGTTGTCGTCGATGTAGGTGAGGGTGTGGATCTCCATCATGTTGCAGTTTTCCGCCTCGTAGGTGTGCTGGGAGTAGATATAGTTATGGTACAGAATGACAAAGTCATAAAGCAGATTGGCCCTTTTTGTAACTTTTTGATAAGCGTGGTTAATATCGACGTTTGAATTGTGGTCCATCCGGTGTTTCCTCCCTGCATTTGGGTCACTTTCATCATATCACATCTCTATTTTCTTTGCAAGATGGGGAAAAACGTACCGCTTCCTATAAAAATTGTTCAAGCAAAAAATTATTGAACAAAAATATCGGGTTAAATTTGTGCAGAATTCCTTAAATGTGGTCTGGATGAGAATATTTTCACACAAAATGGCACCAATCCTATTGACAAGAGATGTAACACATACTACAATATAGTTTACAAGGTAAACTATGCCAGCGGCGCTGGTAAATACAAACGAAAGGGGTAACTAGCAATGGATTTCGAAAAGTTCTGTCAGGACAATTGCGTGGAACGCAAGGGGACCGGGACCCTGAAGTGGGATTCCCTCCAGGAAATCTTCGGCGATGCCGATCTGCTCCCTCTGTGGGTGGCGGATATGGAGATCCAGTCCCCGCCCTCTGTCCGCGAGGCGCTGCAAAAGCGGGTGGAGCACGGCGTCTTCGGCTACGGCCGGGTAGAGGACCACTACTATGAGGCTCTCTTCCAGTGGCAGAAAAAGCGCCACGGGGTGGAGCTAGCCAAGGAGAATGTCCGCTTCGCCACCGGCGTGGTGGGTTCCCTCTACACCGCGGTGCGCACCTACACCAAGGAGGATGCCTCGGTCATCATCTGCCCCCCGGTGTACTATCCCTTCTATGACGCCATCCTGAACACCGGCCGGAAGCTAGTCACCTGCGACTTGGACAACCACGAGGGCCACTACACCCTGGACCTTGAGAAGTTCGAGAAGGCCATTGCCGAAAACAAGGTGGAGATGTTCATCCTCTGCACCCCCCACAACCCCGTCTGCCGCGTTTGGACCGAGGCGGAGCTGGCCGGGATGCTGGACATCTGCAAGCGCCACAACGTGCTGGTGCTGGCCGACGAGATTCACCAGGACTTCGCCTACAGCGAGGAGCACCCCTTCGTTTCCACCGCGCTGGTGGAGGGCGGCAAGTACAAGGATATCCTCATTATCCTCCATGCCGCTTCCAAGACCTTCAACCTGGCCGGTCTCGTCCACTCCCATGTGCTCATCTTCGATGAGAAGCTGATGGAGAAGTACGACGCCTACATAAAGTCGGTGGGTTCCGCCGAGGCGAACCTGATGGGTCTTATCGCCGTGGAGGCCGCTTACCGCGGCGGCGAGGAGTACTTCGACAATGTGAAGGCCCTCATCTGCCACAACTACCAGTACATGAAGGAGACCTTCGCCAAGGAGCTGCCGGAAATCGTGGTCACCCCCCTGGAAGGGACCTACCTTTCCTGGATCGACCTGCGGGCGTACCTCCCCGGCGAGGAAGTGGAGAACTTCATCCAGAAGAAGTGCCGCTTGGCCTGCGACGTGGGCGAGTGGTTCAGCTTCACCGGCCACGGCTTCATCCGCATCAACCTGGCCACCCATACAAAGAATGTCCGCACTGCCGTGGAGCGCATCGTCACCAACATCAAGGAGCGGCAGCAATAAACGGTTTGCGCAAAAACCCTGTACATAAAAAAGAGGTTTGAAGAAAGAGGTTAGGGTATGCAAGGTGTATTTTTTCAGAATTTCTTGATGATTAGCGACATCAAGACCATCGTTTTCCTGGTTATTCTGGCAGCGCTGTTCTATCTTATCCATGTCCTGTACCACAAAAAGCACATGGACTTTGCCGTTGTGGTTATGGTAGGCACCGGCCTGGGCCTGGTGCTGGGCCTGGTGATGCAGTTTGTAGCCGGCTTCCCGGACGCTCCTATGGAGACCGCCTTTATCGCCGAGACCACCACCTGGTACAACCTGTTCGGTAACGGCTACATCCGCCTGATCCAGATGATCGTTGTGCCCCTGGTAATGTTCTCCATCCTCCAGGTGGTTATCAACATGGGCCAGGGCAAGACCATGGGCCGCCTGGTAAAGAGAACTCTCATCGTCACCATGGGCATGGTGGCTGTCTCCGCCATCACCGGCATCGTCATCGGCCTGCTGCTGGGCGTTGGCAAGGGCGGCGCCATCGTCACCGAGGGTTCCACTGCAAAGGATATCACCCCCATCGCCACCACCATCCGCAACCTGATCCCCAACAACATTGTGGGCGCCATGGTGAACAGCAACATCATCGGCCTGGTTATCTTCTCCGCCTTCCTGGGCCTTGCCATCTGGTGGATTAAGTACGAGAGCGAAGAGGCTGCCAAGCCCCTGTATGACTTCATCAACGCCTTCCACAAGGCGATGATCAACATGGCGCTGCTGATTCTGGACTACATGCCCTGGGCGGTTATGGCCCTGCTGGCCAACACCATTGCCCAGCGCGGCCTCTCCTCCATCCTGGAGGTGGGCAAGTTCATCGGCGCCCTCTACATCGCCGCTGTGGTGCAGTTCATCATCCAGCTGGTGCTGCTGGCGGTTAACGGCCTCAACCCCATGGCCTACATGAAGAAGTCCTTCGCCACCATGCTGCTGGCCTTCACCTCCCGCTCCAGCGTGGGCTGCCTGCCTATGACCATCGAGACCCTCACCAAGAAGCTGGGTGTTGACCAGGGTACTGCCAGCTTTGTGGCCGGCTTCGGCACTACCGCCGGAATGCAGGGCTGCGCCGGTATCTTCCCCTCCCTGCTTATCATCTATGTCTGCAACGTCACCGGCACCCCCATTGACGTTACCATGATCATCATGACCATCTTCGTCGTTGCCATCGGCTCCCTGGGCATCGCCGGCATCCCCGGCACCGCCACCATGGCTGCCTCGGTTGGCCTCTCCGGCGTGGGCATGGGTGCTCAGTTCGCGATGATTAGCCCCATCCTGGCTATCGACCCCATCATCGACATGCCCCGTACCATGCTCAACGTCACCGGTTCTATCACCAACGCCATCGTTGTGGATAAGCTCATGGGAACCTTCAACGAGAAGGATTACAATGACATGAGCCTGAACCAGCAGGAAAAGAAAGCGTAAATCCATCCCCAAAAGCCAAAGGGGCGGGGCGTTCGACAACGCTCTGCCCCTTTTCCTATGGGAAGATGAATTTTTCTCATCTTCAAAAAAGCCGCAGTTTCTTGACCAGCTGCCAGGGTAAGGCCCCCTCTTTCGAGGGGGCCGTGTAGGGCGTGACTTGGCGGCACGCCATGGCGGAGAGAAAGGGATTCGAATTTTAGGTATAAGTGAAGATAGTGTAAAAGGATGTTCGTGGATTGGCTTATTTCCTACCGCTTTCCCGATTTCTGTAAATTATCAGAAAGTGTTGTCAGTTGCGTAAAGGGTACGATAAAGGGTAAAAAACACCGATAGGAAAAAAAGTCTATTATTCAGATTTTTCTGAAATTTTATATTTTTCCGACTTTTTTGGCTTTCCGCCTCTTTGCTTTTAAGTAATCCGCATGGGCAATAATGTACTCCGGCTCGGCGTGGATGCCTACCATTTCATCCTTCAGGTAATGGGAGACAAACGCCCAAATACTGCTTACCTTATCCGCATCGGCCCAAAGGACCAGATCAATGATGCACCTGCGCTTTTCAGCTTCATTCATGACATCTCCCTCCTTTCAGTGCGCCCAACCAAAGAGCACCCACATCGCCCCCAAAAGGGTCAGGCACCCCATCAGAGTGTACAGTAGGTTGGCCTTCTGCTCGCCGGTCATCCGGGTCCCAGGTCCCTCGTGGCGCTGGAGCCTTGCCGCATCCAGCACCTTGTCCACGTCCTTTTCGGCCTTGTCGATGGTCTCCACCACCTGGTCAAAGTTTCTCTTGTCCATGATATTTCCTCCTTGTTTTTGCAAGGGGCCGGTGGTATAATGGATTCACCGGCCCCCGGTGGGCCTGTGTGCGGCTGTTACCCAGCTTTAACGGGAGGCATGGGTAACAGCCTTTCTCATGCCAGCACGAACCGGCGGGAAGTGGTCTGGAGCATAAAGCGGGAGGCAATCTCCGGCAGCTCCCGCTTCAGGGCAGTGCTGTCCAGGTGGGAGGAAGTGACAGGCTTCCAGGTGATTTTCCAGTCTGCTCCGGTCAAGGTCTCGGTCTCCTGGGCGGTCATAATCGCCTTGATTTCGTCCTGGACGGCCTCGATCATCCCGGACAGTTCTTCCTGCATCCGCCGCAGCTCCCGCAGCTCTTTGACCTTTGCGCTCATGGTTTCCTTACTCATTGTGTCTACCTCCTTTAATTTCCAGGGGAACGGGGCCGGGGGGCTTTAAGTTTATCTCGCCATGCTTTTCTTATCCTGTCCGGCTCTTGCCTTGCGTTCTTGGTTCCCTCTCGGTACTTCATCCGCCTTGCCGTTCCCTCTTGGTGTAATTCTATTATACTACGGTTAACAGTATAAATCTATTGGCATTATAACTAATGTTTACCGTATATTCTTGGTTATTTTTATACTGTTAACCGTCGATGTGTTATGGTATAATATCCATAAAGGAAGGGGATGACACAATATGCCTCCCAGTGAATCACAAAAGCGGGCTTCACTAAAATGGGATAAAGAAAATATGATTGTGCTTGGATGCAAGGTAAAAAAAACACAGGCCGAAGCATTCAAAGCCTACTGCACCATACAGGGCCGGACCTCTAACGCAGTCCTCCGGGGCTATGTGTTGGGGTGTATCGGAGAAGAAGATGCCCCAGGAGGCACCCAGGAGGCCACAGGAGTGCACGGAGGGCCTATGGGTATCCCTGTATCCCTTGACACCCTAAAGACCGCACAGAGGGCCGCAGGCGCCACAGGAGAGAGCGTGCCGGATTTTGTGGCGAGAGCGGTGGAGGGACAGGAAAAGCGGGATAAAAGTTTGCTTTCGATGGAAGTTGAACCCATTGTAACGAAAGGGGGTGAACAGAATGAGTAACCGCGAAAGGATTATTTCCTTGCTGGACAATATACCGGACTATAAGATGGGATATGTTCTGGCTTATGTGCAAGGCATTACCGCTGACGAGGAGGCGGACGATGCTTTTTGTGAGCGGATGCTTGAAAATTACAGAAACGACCCCGACCCGGAAAAGGATAAGGGATATTCGCTGGAAGAATGCAAGGCAGAGTGGGGGCTTAACTGATGTACCAGATCATCATCAAGAAGGTCGCCAAAAAGTTTATTGACCGACTGCCAACAAATGAGAAGCGCCGCATCGTTTCCGCTATTGAACGACTTCCGAATGGTGAAGACATCAAGAAGCTGAAAGGGCATGACGGGCTTTTGCGCTTGCGGGTGGGCGAATACCGCATCATATACACGGTAGATCACGGGGAGCTTATTGTGTATGTGATAGACGCCGGAAACCGTGGGCAAGTTTACAAACGCTACTAAAAAAAGCCGGGGGATTTCTCCTCCGGCCCTTTTGCTCGCCAAAATTGGCGGGGAATACTTTGTTTCCCAATATTTGGGGGGTGTCCCGCTTTTCAGACAAAAACCTGGGAAAAACAACTGGCATTCGGCTTTTTAGGCGGCCCTAAAAGACAATGCCGCCTATTTTGACGAGGCCCCCTTTTTCTATTCACACTTTTGCACAAAAGTGCAAACCTCGCCCCTTTTTTATGTTGGCATCTACCGGCGTTCCGACTGGTATAGCTTCAGCCAGTCCTCCAGCTGCATTGTCACCGGCCAGGGGGAACGGTTGCGGCGGTGGAACAGTGTAGGTATCCCGTCCCCAAAGCGGGAGGCATCCCAGACAGCCTGGTCCATTGCCTCCAGGACGTTCGGCCGTTCTACCCGCTTTACTTCCACATGGATACCAGAGATTCCCACAATGTCCGGGGTGCTGCCAAAGCTGACAGCCTGCCCAGGCTCTGCTGAGATGTAATGTATAAAGGGTGGTTTCACCAGACCACTACATTACATTGACTGAGGTTCGTTTGTGGCAAAATGACGCAGGCTGGAGGGGCGGTGATTGACCAGCAGAAGAGGACCGAAGCGGGAGCGTCTGGGGATGACCTGGGCGCTCCGTTCTCTTTGCCGACCCTCTCGAAGAGCGCACTTACCCACCACCCGCAAGCGGGTGGTGGTACTGCCTGCGGCAGTCGTGCGCTCTCCGAGGGGCGTCCCCTCCCTGCCCAGTATGGACAGGCCAGCAGACGCCACCGGCGGCTTGTGCATCGGGCGGGGCTGCGCCGATGCACCGGGAGTTTGGGGGCCGTCGACCCCCAACAAGCTGCGCCGGGTATATACCGGCGCATTGCTTGCCGCTACTATCAGTGCCGATAATTGAGAGTTGAACGGCGCTTGCAATTGTGGTATACTTTGCTCGTATCAATTTCATAAACTCAGAATTTGAGGAGGGGAGATATGTTTAATGAGATATGTATATATGAAGCGAAATTAACTAAGATAGATGAAATTGAAGAACTGATGAAAGAAGTGTCTGAATTTTATTTGGAACAAGATGGTGTTATTGATGTGCATTACATAAAGCGTACTCACCGACAAAAAGATTTTAGTGCAGTTAAAGAGGGCGAATTACCTATTCGCCTTACAAGAAATATTGGTAAAGTAACATATGTGCTATATTGGGTATTGGAAAACGAAGAGGTCCATGCAAGAGTATCTAAGCTTGGTATCGAGAAATTTTATAAGCGTTGGAATCGTTGTTTAACTACAATGCCCAAAATAATCCTAGGTGAGAATGTCGTCTAATATACCGCTTCCATTTTATTCAAGGGGGATTTCATCTTTATGATGAAATCCCCCTTGACAAATGTTCTCTTGGGATGTTGTACTGCTGGAGTATCCGCACAAGCTCCAATTCCCCGTTTCGGCCCTTTCGTTGCTGTGATTTACTTATTCTGTGCAATCTCCCCCGCTTCTATGGCGTCGGCAGTCCGTTTTGACCAAGTTCCCGTTTTGGGAATCCGGGGATTTCGTTATCCGCAGGGGGTGTGGCAGACATAATCCCTACCCCCCCAATCCTCCCCATAACCCATCCCCCTAATGCTGGGGGTTATGGGGGTGAATGGGGGGTTCGTCTATATATCTGTCCATTTCAGTTCTGGGACTTCTTCAAACTGGTCTAAATTCTGATAATAGAAATCGTGCTTCTTCCCGCCGTGCCCACCGGTTTTCTTTGCTAAATGCACAATCCCGTCATACGCAAACAGCGGCTTTTCCAGGTCACGGATAAGATAACCCAGTTTTTGACTGTCCGGGGCCAGGTAGGTCTTTGCGATGTACTTCCCTGCCTCCATCAACTCCTTTGCTGTGCCACTCCAGCGGTGGCTCTGGGATTGCTCCAGCAGCTTTTTAATGGTAGTGACAACAGGGCTTTGGTCATAGGCCGCCCTTGTCCGTTCCTCTGCCAGTTGGGCAACCTCACCCACCGCCTCCCATCTCCAGGTGTCCTTGTTAAAGCGTGTCACGGTGTTGCTTTGTTCTACGTCCCGCCCGGTGATATACAGAATAACTTCACCATCGGAACGCTTGTCCTTCATCAGGACCCAGGTGGTGTCAGAAGCCCCCATGATGCCGTTAGTGCCGGAGATCATGTTGAAGGGGTCATCATCGTCCTTCATCTTCCGGTTATGGTGGACAAACAGGATAGACACACCCCGGCCATCCATAAATTCCTTTACCGTTTCCATCTCCCGGTAGTCCTGGGCGTATCCCGTTTCTCTGGGAAGGGCCTGCCCCCGGATTTTCTGGAGGATGTCGACGATCAGCATGCTGACAAATTAACCCGTATTGCAGATTTTTTTTGGTGTTTCAACAGATTGGTTGCTTGGTAGGTCTGGAGGTGTAAAAACAATCGATGGAGATGTCCAGATCGTTTGTAAAATGACCGGACTTTCAGAGGAGATCGTAAACGAAATAATCCGCTTTCGGAAAAATACCAATGTGGATTTAATGACGTTTTTCAATCGCTTGTTTTCGTCTCCCTTAGATTTTTACAATCTTTTGGCATATTTGCGCCAATATTATGAGGCAGCGGATAGGGCGGAAGAAAAATGTAATTTCTTAACGCCAAAAATTCAAATTCGTTTGCAAGAAATTGCAGACGGAGAAAAGGCTTACAAAGAATATGTTCGGAAAATCAATATGAATCCGGTCAAAGAATGGCGGGAACAGCTTAGAAAAATCGAGGAAGCTATTCCCGATACGCTTGATTGGGAAGAATGGATAACAGGTATTCTTGAAAGAGAAAAAGGATACAGGTATGCATGGTTTGAAGTTGCCGACTTTTTTGCTTCCTTATTTGGCAACGATGTGCAAGAGAAACTCAAATATGCAGTTGATCTATGCGAGAAATTAGACAAATAAATGAAAGCGCAGGTAGAAAGGCGTCTCCAAAATAGAGACACCCTCACTCCGAGCATGAAAAAGAATAAAGGGTGCGCTTTAAATGCGTACCCCATCAACAGCGTAATAAATCGTTATGAAACCCGAATATCAAAACACAAGTCCTTCAACATTCTTCAACAAGGAGGCCCACCCATGCCAAAAAAATCCGCCAAAGGCGGCGGAACCATCCGCCAACGGCCTGATGGCCGGTGGGAGGCCCGCTTTACCATAGGCCGGGACCCTGGCACCGGCAGGCAAATACAGCGGTCGGTCTACGGGGCCACCCAGAAGGAGGCCCGCCAGAAGCTGGCCCAGGCGGTGGCCGCCCTGGACAACGGGACATATACCACCCCCAATAAGGTCACTGTCTCCCAGTGGATGGAGGAGTGGCTGACCACCTTCTGCGCCGGGAAGGTGAAGCCCCTGACCTACCGCAGCTATGAAGGGATCATCAAAAACCATATCGTCCCGGTGGTGGGGGCTATAGAGTTGCAGGCGGTCAAGGGGACCCAGGTCCAGCGGCTTTATAACACCATGACCAAAGCGGGAATCTCCGGGAAAACGGTAAAGAATGTCTCCGCTGTCCTTCACAAGGCCCTTAGCGTGGCCGTAAAGCAGGGCATCATCCCCGCTAACCCCTGCGATGCTGCCGAGCTGCCAAAGGTGGATCGGCATGAGATCGCCCGCTGACGGACAAGGAAATCCCGCTTTTCCTGGCGGCAATAGAGGATTCCCCTATGCGGAATGCTTACGCTTTGTGCCTGTTCGCCGGTCTGCGGGAAGGGGAGTGTTTGGGCCTAAGCTGGAAGCAGGTGGACTTTGAGCAGGGGCGGCTTACCATCAGCCAGCAGCTTCAGCGGGAGAAGGGCAAGGGGCGTTATATCGCACCCACCGCCAAAAGCGGGAAGCCCCGGACCATTGAACCGCCGCCCATCGCCTTTGAATACCTCCAGGCGGAGCGGGCCAAGCAGCGGGAGTTCCGCCTGCGGGCCGGACCGGGCTGGAGCAACCTGGATGATCTGGTTTTCACCGATGAAGCGGGAACCCCCTACTCTGTCCCCACCTTCTACCGGCGATTCAAGAAAATTGCCGCCAGCATCGGCAGGCCGGACGCAAGGCCCCACGACCTCCGGCACACAGCGGCTACGGTAGCCATCGCCAGCGGTGCGGATGTAAAGAGCGTCCAGGACCTTCTGGGCCACGCCACCGCCAGTTTCACCCTTAATGTCTACGCCCACACCTCTGAACAGATGATGAAAGACACCGCCGCCCGGATGCAGGGCTACTATACCAGTCTTGCCAAAGGGTAAAAACCTGTAAAGGGTAAAATAAAGGGTACAACCTCAAAAAAGACATAGAAAAACCCGCCTAAACATAGCGTTTAAGCGGGTTTTCTGTTGGCGGAGAGAAAGGGATTCGAACCCTTGAACGGGTATTAGCCGTTACACGATTTCCAGTCGTGCGCCTTAGACCAACTCAGCCATCTCTCCATAGCGGTTGTGTCCAAACAAAGGAAACATTCAGGCTTTTTCGCCTGACAGAAATATATTATATCCCATTCCAGGGGAAAATGCAAGCCCTTCCGGAAAAATTTCCAAAAGAAATAGAGAGGAAAGGGGGCGCTGTATGAAGGATAGGCGCGGTTAAAATTACGGCCAGGGGCCGTGGCCGGCGAGGCGGGGTGATTGTCCGGCTTTTTGCACAAAATTGCGGCCCTGATTTTGGCAGAGATGTGGAGGGGTTCTGGAAAAGAAGTGGTTGCTATTCCCGCCGGGATTATGTATAATTGTACTAAGGCACTTCTGAAAGAAGCGTCATTTTGTGTCAAAATCGCTTAGATAGGGAAAGACAGGAACCCGCTTTCCACCCTGCGGTTTGAGAAATTACCCCTCTGATTGGGGAAAAGAAAGGGGCAAGCCATACCATGAAACAGTATATGGCGGATAAGATCCGAAACGTTGCCATCGCCGGCCACGGCGGGAGCGGAAAGACCTCCCTGGCGGAGGCGATGCTGTACCGGGCCGGGGCTACCGACCGTTTGGGAAAGACCGCCGATGGAAACACCGTCTGCGACTGCGACCAGGAGGAGATTCGCCGGAAGGTCTCGGTGTCCTCCGCCGTGGCTCCCCTGGAGTGGAAGGACAACAAGATAAACCTCATCGACTGCCCTGGGCTGTTTGACTTCGCCGTGGGGATGAGCGAGGGCATCCGCGCCGCGGAAAGCGTCCTCATCGTCGTCTCCGCCAAGTCCGGCGTCAATGTGGGCACCGAAAAAGCCTACAAGCTGGCCACCCAGATGGGCAAGGCCAAGCTCTTCTACATCAATAAGATGGATACCGAGCACGCCGATTTCCATAAGGTGATGGAAAGCCTCCATGCCGCCTTCGGCGCCAGCGCCTGTCCCATGGTGGTGCCCTATGTGGAGGACCACAAGGTGGTTTGCTACATCGACCTATTGGACGACCGGGCCTTCTCCTATGCCGCCGACGGCAGCAAGACCGACGTGGAGATCCCCGCCGGAGCCTCCGGGATGGTGAATGCCTTGAAGGACGACATCCAGGAAGCGGTGGCCGAGACCTCCGAGGAGCTGATGGATAAGTTCTTCTCCGGGGAGGACTTCACCCAGGAGGAGATCCGCAAGGGCCTTCTCCAGGGTGTGCGCACCGGCACCATCGCCCCGGTGTTCTGCGGCTCCGCCCTCACCACCGAGGCCATCAACCCCCTGCTCAACGCCATTGTCACCATCCTGCCCTCCGCCGCCGATAACGCCGGGGAGCAGGTGAAGACCCCCGGCGGCGAGGAGCTGTACCTGGACTGCAACGCCGACGATCCCCTGGCCGCCTTTGTTTTCAAAACGGTCACCGACCCCTTTGTGGGGAAGATGTCCTATGTCAAGGTGGTGGCCGGCAAGCTGGCCGCCTCCTCCAGCCCCACCAACGTCCGGGCCGGCGTGCCGGAGCGGATGGGCAAGCTGGTGACCATCCGGGGCAAAAAACAGGAGGATACCGATTATATTGGCGCTGGGGATATTGGTGTCATCTGCAAGCTGGCGGAGGCCGTCACAGGGGATTCCATCTGCGATCCCAAGCGGCTGGTTCTCTTTGAAAAGGCTCCCTTCCCAAAGCCAAGCCTCACCATGGCGATCCAGCTCAAGGGCAAGGGGGATGAGGGCAAAATTGCCCAGGCCCTTCTGCGGCTGATGGAGGAGGACCCCGCCATCGCCTTTGAAAACAACACCGAGACCCGCCAGCAGCTTATCTCCGGCCTGGGAGAGCAGCACCTGGATGTGATCGTCAGCAAGCTGAAGAATAAGTTCGGCATCGAAATCACCCTCACCAAGCAGCGCGTCGCCTACCGGGAGACCATCCGCAAGAAGGTGAAGGTCCAGGGCCGCCACAAGAAGCAGTCCGGCGGACACGGCCAGTTCGGCGATGTTTGGATCGAGTTCGAGCCCTGTGACAGCGAGGGCCTGGTCTTTGAGGAGAACGTCTTCGGCGGCGCGGTGCCAAAAAACTTCTTCCCCGCGGTGGAAAAGGGCCTCCAGGAGTGCGTTAAGCAGGGGACCATCGCCGGTTATCCGGTGGTGGGCCTGAAGGCCACCTTGGTGGACGGCTCCTATCACCCGGTGGATTCCTCCGAAATGGCCTTTAAGACCGCCGCCTCCCTGGCTTATAAGGCGGGTCTGCCCCAAGCTGGCCCTGTCCTGCTGGAGCCCATCGGCAGCCTTAAGGTCACCGTCCCGGATGCCAACACCGGGGATATTATCAGCGAGCTGAACAAGCGCCGGGGCCGCGTGCTGGGGATGAACCCCCTAAACGGCGGCTACCAGGAGATTGTGGCCGAGGTTCCCATGAGCGAGATGCTGGACTTTTCCATCATCCTGCGCTCCATCAGCCAGGGGAGAGGGGACTTTGAGCTGAACTTCGAGCGGTATGAGCAGCTGCCCCAGATGCTGGAGGCCGCCGTCATCGAGGAAGCCAAGGCCATGCGGGCCGACGGCGAATAACAACCCTTTGATCACTGCACCGGGGGGAGGACATTCGGCCCTCCCCCGGTGTACGCGATAGATAAGACATAAAGGAGAACGTGAACATGTCTAAGATCATGGATGCAATCCGCAGAAACTTTGACGACGCCCACTGGAACTATTCCTACGAGGAAAGCGACCAGGACGGGGACGAAGTCATCCGTATGGGAATGCGCACCAAGCAGCTGGAAAACTGCCGCACCATCGTGGTAGGCCGGGGCGATGAGGGCTTTACGGTCTATTCCATCAGCCCTGTGAAGGTTCCTGAGGAAGCCCGTATGCGCGTGGCCGAATACCTCACCCGCGCCAACTACGGCCTGACCATCGGCAACTTTGAGCTGGACTTCTCCGACGGCGAGGTCCGCTATAAGGTCACCAACTTCTGTGGCGATATCGACCTGGATCAGGAGGTCATCGACCGCCAGGTGGGCTGCGGCTACAGCATGATGGACCGTTATTTCCCCGGCATCATGAAGGTGATGTACAGCGGCGTTTCTCCGGAGGACGCCATCGAGGAAGCCGAAAGATAATCTTCCCTGTGCCAGCCGCCAGGGAGGCGCCAGTTTTCCCTGGTGGTCCCCTGCACACCACAAGACAAGTCCCCCCGGCTAAAACCGGGAGGACTTTCTTTGTATAGCGTGGTCTCTAAGAGCCTATTCAAGATCACCTGGCGCACCGTCTAAACGGGCCTTTTTCCGCCCAAGCTGCGTCAAAAATGCTCGAAATACACCAAGTATTTCTCCGCTTTTTTCCTTGTTGGACGAATAAATTCCCGTCCATCCGGCACATCCGGAGATTCTGAACAGGCTCTAAGAAAACACGCCGCCTCCTAACACAGGGGGCGGCGCTGCTGATTCTAGAAAATACTCCCCATCTGGAGAATCCCTGTAGCCAGGTCCTCCCGGTAGTCGGGGGCGGCGGGGTCCAGGCTGTTTATCACCACCCCGTCGCTGCCCGCCTTGCCGGTGGAGTGGACGAACCGCTCCTCCCCCAGATACATCGCCACATGGCCCTTGAAGAAGAGGAGGTCCCCCCGCCGGAGCCGCTCCCTGGGGATGGGCTTCATGCAGTAGGCGGGGTCGATGCGGGCATCCCGGTGGATGAGCACCCCGTTCATCAGGTAGGCTTGGCTGCACAGGCCGGAGCAGTCCAGGCCCAGGGGGGTGCGTCCCCCCCAGCGGTATTGGACCCCCATGTAGGAGAGGGCCGTTTGGACGAAGGCCTCCCGCAGCTGTTCCTCCTGGGCGGGCTCCCAGGCGGTGATAACCTCCCCTAAAAAGCTCTTTTTGGTGTAGCCCCGGCGGCCGTCGCAAAGGGAGACCGGCACCCAGCCGTCTTTATCCGCCGGGCCGTCGGGACTCACCCAGGCCCCCCTGGTGAGGGTCTCCACACAGCCCCCCTGGACCTTGGGAGCGTCCAGGATATCGGCGGTAAAGCGGGTGACCACCGCCTTGGGCCGCTGCTGCCAGGCGGCAACAAGGGCATCTGTATCCACCAGGGAATTCCGGCGGGTAAAGCCGGTGTAGCCGTAATGGGTCTTTACCTTACACCACCCCTCTGGCAGCTCCTCCAGCAGCTCCAGGCTCCAGCCGCAGAGGGCCTCGTCCGCCAGCTCGCAGGGGCTTTCCGGCCGCAGGTAGAGGGAGGCGATGGGGACCCGGACAAGATATTTCATAGCAATGGCCTCACTTTCTCTCTTCACCGATCTCAATCTCCACCACAGCGCGCCCTTCCCCGATGATTCGGGAAAACTTCAGCGCCACGGCGCCGTCCGCCCCGGCCTGGACAAGGATCCCGCTGCCCAGGGGCAGGCTCATGGTGGGCAGGCTGTGGCCGCAGGTGAGACCGGCCACCAGGGGGATGCCCCGCTCCCGGCAGACCGGCTCCACCACCTCCCGGATCACCTCTGGTATGGTGAGGCTCCGGGCGGGATCCTCGGCCTGGCAGTCGGTGAAGTACCCCAGTAAAACAGCGGCGCACCGCTCCAAGCGGCCGGAGTTGCGCAGGTGGGTGAGCATCCCGTCCAGCCGGTAGGGCCGCTCCCCCACGTCCTCCAGGAAGAGCACCGCGCCATTGGTGTCCACCTCCCAGGGGGTGGCGATGGAGGAGGCCACCAGGGAGAGGTTGCCGCCCCGCAGCGTCCCAAAGGCCTCGCCGGGGACGATGACCTCCGGCGGGGGAGAGCCGGGGGCGTTCTCCAGGGGTTTCCATTGGCTCCAAGGGCAAAAGAGCAGCCCCTTCATCGACTGCATGGTATAGCCGTCCAGGCCCTTGTACCACTCGGTGCTGGGCATGGGGGTGTGGAAGGTGACCAGCCCCTCTCCTGTCTGGTTCAGCAGGCTGTGGATGGCGGTGACGTCGCTGTAGCCGCAGAAGACCTTGGGATGGGATATGGCGGCCTCCGGCTGGAAGCAGGGGAGCATCCGCTGGGCGCCGTACCCGCCCCGGATGCAGAGGATGCCCTGGATGCTGCCGTCCAGAAAGGCGTCGGTGAGGTCCTGGGCACGCTGGCGGTCCTCCCCCGCCAGGTAGCCATGGGCGGCGGTGGCGCTGGGGTACAGCACCGGCTCCAGGCCCAAGGCCTTTACGGCGTCCACAGCGGGCTGCACCCGCTCCGGGGGGACGGGACCACTGGGGCCCACCAGGGCCACCCGGTCGCCAGGAGATAAGGGTGTAGGATAAAGCATGGGTGTGTCTCCTCCTATCAATGGAAATACATGATTCCATACGCCAGCAGCGGACTGGTGTAAATGACCAGATAGATAAGGGTGATCCAAGGCTGGTAATCCAGGTAAAACTCCCGGAAGGTGAGGGACCAGGGGTGCTTTATCAGAACCCAGCCGATGAGGTCTGCCACCACCGTCAGCGTTCCCCAAAGAAGGGCGGTGAAAACCGCCTCCCTCCAGGAGGCCGCCCCGCTCCCCCGAAGATAGACCCAGGCGGCCAGGGGGAAGACCAAAAGGTTATAGAGAGGGTGCCAGGGCTTGGTCCGCTGGTAGCCCTCCCCCATGCCGGGGCCTTCCTTTATGGTGCTCATATGCAGCACAATGATGTTAAGACAGGTGTGTATGATCCCCATCACCGTGACAATGAAATAGGCCGCCCCGTAGCAGGCGATGGAAAGCCCCAGTCTCATCCCGGCGCCCCCTCCCTGGGGATGGGCCTCCCCAGCTTTTTCTCCTGCCGCCACTTGGGCGGCGGGCCGTCGTCCCCCCAGTATTCATCCAGGGCGGCGATTTTCCCCTCCCGCTCCCGGAGGAAGGAGGTGACATGGAAGGAAAGACCCTGCTCCCGGCTGAAGACACGGGCTGCCGTGATGATGAGGGAGCCGGTTTTTTCCACCCGCTCCAGCTCCCCCTCCCATTCCCCAGGGTATTCGCAGTTGGCCCGGATAAATTCCTCCACGGTGAAGCGCTCGCCGGTGTTGTGCCAGTTCACCCAGGCGTCCGGGTGAAAAAAGCTCCGCAGCGTCTCCCGGTCCTGCCGGAGGACCGCCTGCCAATAACGCTCCAGATCCACTTTTTCAGCTCCTTCCTGAATAAACGCAATCCTCTTTCCATTTTGCAGGATTTGCGTCGATATAGCCCCAGATTTCCCAGTAGTCCTTTTCTCCACGGACGATATGGTCATAAAAAGAGCGCTGGAATCGTTTCTCTCCAAATTTGGACAATCGTGTTGTTTGAGATTTGAAAACGTCGATTACCATCGATATTGTAGGGGAGGGGCAAGCCCCTCCCCTACGATTTCCGAAAGGATACAGCGCCTATCTTGGGTACAAATTGTAATAAAGTACACCCCGCTTGCGGAGTACTCGCAGCATTTTAAACGTGTGGGCTTTCTTTGGGGCAGCTTCATTCCTCCAGCGCCTTCCGGTAGCCCTCCAGCTCCGCCCGGTTCCCCCGGACGAAATGCTCCGGCTCGATCTCCACCCACTCCGGCTTCTCCACGGCGTAGTCGTGGCAGGCGGGGTCGTAGACCTCCAGTTTTTTCTCCCGTTCCCGGATGGGGTCCGGCAGGGGGATGGCGGACAAAAGCGCCCTGGTGTAGGGGTGCAGGGGATGGGCGAAGAGCTTTTCCGTCTCGGAAAGCTCCACAATGACCCCCTTGTGAATGACGGCGATGCGGTCGGTGATAAAGCGCATCACCGAAAGGTCGTGGGCTACAAAGAGATAGGTGAGGTCCCGCTCCTTTTGGAGCCGGGCCAGGAGGTTTAAAACCTGGGCCCGGATGGAGACGTCCAGGGCGGAGATAGGCTCATCGGCGATGATGAACTCCGGCCCCATGATGAGGGCCCGCGCGATGCCGATGCGCTGCCGCTGGCCCCCGGAAAACTCGTGGGGGAAGCGGCTGGCAAACTCCGGCAGCAGCCCCACGGCGGCGAGGGCCCGCTCCACCTTCTCCCGGCGCTCTGCCTCGGTGAGGTCCTTCTGGACGTTATAGAGCCCCTCGGAGACGATGTAATCCACCTTGGCCCGCTCGTTGAGGCTGGCCATGGGGTCCTGGAAAATCATCTGGATTTTCCGGGTCACCTCCCGGTCCTGCTCCCGGCTGATTTTTCCGCTGATTCTTTCCCCCCGGTAAAGGACCTCCCCCCCGGAGATGGGGTTGATGCGGATGATGGCCCGGCCGATGGTGGTTTTTCCGCTGCCGGATTCCCCCACCAGGCCAAAGGTCTCCCCTTTGTAGATGTCAAAGCTCACATGGTCCACCGCCCGGAAGGGATTGCGGTGGCTGCCAAAGTCCACCGTCATATCCCGTACCGAAAGCAGGACCTCCCGGTTCTCATTTCCCATAGCGGCGCACCCCCTCCCTTTGCAGCTCCCGAATATGCTCCGGCGGCTCCACCTGGGGGGCCCTGGGGTCCAAAAGCCAGGTGCGGGCCTTGTGGGTGGGGCTTACCTCAAAGTAGGGGGGGCGGTGGGTGAAGTCCACCTTCAGGGCGTGGGGGTTCCGGGGGGCGAAGGCGTCCCCCGCCACCTCGGTGAAGAGGTTGGGAGGCGCCCCCTGGATGGAGTACAGCTCCTGTCCCTTCACCCCCAGCTGAGGCAGGCTGGAAAGGAGCGCCCAGGTGTAGGGGTGCTTGGGGGTGTAGAAGACCTCCTCGCAGCTGCCAATCTCCACAATGTCCCCAGCGTACATCACCGCGATGCGGTCCGCCACGTTGGCCACCACCCCCAGGTCGTGGGTGATGTAGATGGTGGTAAGGTCGTACTTCTTTTTCAGCTTCTTCAAAAGGTCCAGTATCTGGGCCTGGATGGTGACGTCCAGGGCGGTGGTGGGCTCGTCGCAGATGAGGATTTTGGGGCGGCAGGCCACCGCGATGGCGATAACCACCCGCTGGCGCATCCCGCCGGAAAACTCGTGGGGGTACTGCTTGTACCGGTGCTCCGGGTCCGGGATGCCCACATCGCTAAGGCACTCCAGCACCTTGGCCCGGAGGGCCGCCCCCCGCAGCCCCTGGTGGATGGCGATGGCCTCCCCAATTTGGCTGCCCACCGTCTTGAGGGGGTTGAGGCTGGTCATGGGGTCCTGGAGCACCATGGCGATTTCCCGCCCCCGGATGGACCGCCACTGCTTCTCTGTCCTAAAGGCGGCCAGGTCCTGGCCGTTATAGAGGATGCTTCCCCCGGAGATAACCCCGTTCTGGTCCAAAAGGCCCATAAAGGTTTTGGTAAAGACGCTTTTGCCGGAGCCGGATTCCCCCACGATGGCAAGGCTTTCCCCCTGGTAAAGGTCCAGGGAGATGCCCCGGATGGCGCTGAGGACACGTCCCCGGAGGTTGAATTTCACATCCAGGTCCCGCACCGAAAGGATAACCGGGGCCGTGCTGCTGTTTTCGACTGTCATGGCGCAGGTCCTCCTTTACACATGGTTTTTGGGGTCGGCGGCGTCGGCAAAGGCGTTGCCGATGATGTAAAAGGAAACGGTGACGATGGAAAGGACCACCGCCGGGAAGATAAGCTGGTACCGCAGGGATTCGTACATCAGAAGGCCCCGGCCGCTGTTGATAAGGTTCCCCAGGGAGGGGATTGCCACCGGCAGCCCCAGGCCGATGTAGGTGAGGAACACCTCGTTGCCAATGGCCTCCGGGATGGTGGTGGCGATGCGCAGCATCATCACGCTTACCAGGTAGGGCAGCAGGTTCCGCGCAATAATCCGCCAGGTGGGGGTGCCCAGGCACCGGGAGGCCAGGTTGTAGTCCCGGTCCCGGATGATGACAATCTGGTTGCGGATAAACCGCGCCATCTTCAGCCAGCTGGTGAGGCACATGGCCAGGATGATGGTGGACATACTGGGACGCAGGATGTAGGAGATGAGGATGAGCATGATGGTTTGGGGGATGTTATCCGCAATGTTATAGATGGTGGTAAGGAGGTGGTCCAGCTGCCGCACATACCCCCACAGCACCCCCATGGTGATACCCAGGAGAATCTCGGAGCAGGCCACCGCCAGGCCGATGAGGAGGGAGGTGCGGGTGCCGCTCCAGACCATGCTCCAAAGGTCCTGGCCGATGGAGTTGGTGCCGAATAAAAACTCGTCGTTGGGGGGGATGTTCATCAGCTGGAGGCCGGTGGCCGGGTCGTTGTTGATGAGGGTGGCGGGGCGCTGCCCCGGCAGATGGGGCTGGATAAAGGTGAAAAGGAGGATGGCTGCCAGCAGAATCAGCAGGGCCACCGCCATCTTGTTTTTAAAGAACATCCGGAAGGTGGAGCCCCAGTAGGAGTAATCGGTCCAGGCAACCTTTTCCCCGGCGGCCTCGTCGTATTCGGCAAAGGTGAAGGCGTCATCGGCGATGGTTTCATTGATGCTTTTGGCAAGGCCCTCCACAGGGCCGTCCAGAAACTTTTTCATCAGCGGGAGCCTCCTTTCTCGGCAAAGGTGATGCGGGGGTCGCAGAGGCCCATGAGGATATCCCCCAAAAGGAGGCCCAGAATGCCCAGGGCGGCGTAGATGAGCACCAGGGCCTGGACCATGGCGTTATCCTGCCGCTGGATGACGTCCACCAGGAGGCCCCCCATGCCGGGGACCGAGTAGAGGGATTCCACATAGATGGAGCCCATGGCCGTTTGGAGGATGAGGGTGGGGATGGTCTGGATCAGGGGGACGAAGGCGTTGGGGAAGACGTGGGCCCCCATAATGACCGCGTTCTTCACCCCTTTGGCCCTTGCCAGCCGGACATAGTCCTTGTTCAACTCGTCCACCATGTACCGCCGCATCCACAGGGCGAAGGTGGCGGTGTTATAGAGGGAAAGGGAGACGGTGGGCAAAATCCAGCTCATCATATTGGGTTCTTTAAAGAGCATGGGGAGGCTGAAAAAATCGGTGAGGTAGGTTTGGATAAAGAGGTGGTACACCGCCTGGGGAATGGCCATCACCAGGACGACGAAGCCCATCCCCAGCTTATCCGGAAAATTGCCCTTGAAGCGGGTCATCAGCACCCCCAGGGGGATGCCCACCACCAGGGAGATGCCCATAGCCATCAGGCCCATACGGATGGAGATGGGGGCCTTGTCCGCCAGGATCTCGGTAATAGCCACATTGGGCCGATAAATCCAGGAGGTACCGAAGTCCCCTTGGAGGAGGCCCTGGTAAAACTTCATGAGCTGCACCGGCAACGGGTCCCGCAGGCCCATTTCGGTGAGGATGGTTTCCCGCTGGATATCGCTCATCTTGTCGTAATTGGCCCCCAGGTAGCCCTCTTCCGGCATCAGGCGCAGGAGGCAAAAGATGATGGTGATGATGATGAACAGGGTGAGGACCGACTGCAACAGCCGTTTTGCGATGTACTTCAGCAAATGGAACAGCTCCTTATGTAGATTGGGGGGAAAGGATTTTACTTTTTTGCAGGCTCAAATTTGGGGACCAGCTGCTGGTCTTCAAATTTCAGGCTACAAACCGGCGTGCCGCCGGTGTCGTGCCCTACCCGCCCCCTTTGGAGGCTTAACCCTCCGGAAGGCGAAAGCGGCTGCCTGGAGTCTTAGGCAGCAGGGCTCTGTTCCTGGGCATTACCCTGACCCTGTAAAAGAAGCTTTAGCGAGTGCCTGGGGTCTTCTGTTTTGCACCCATCTCTTGATAGCTTTTGCCGCTTTTCTTTTTGCTTCTTTTTCTTTTCTCGTGAAAAG
>OFGD01000475.1_pt1 | contig 28082 bp, 38 predicted proteins | sample 1521671 | NCBI WGS metagenome assembly OFGD01 (sample SAMEA3504114, study PRJEB24116) | mouse gut metagenome | biome: mouse gut; feature: mouse-associated habitat; material: faeces | place: Denmark | collected 2011 | reverse complement strand
CCCACAAGGGTGAGGTCCTTGATGTTGACGGCGGCGGTGACCGCCTTGCCCTGGCCGATGACGGCCCGGTCCCCGGACAGCTCCAGCACCGTGTAGGTGTTGGCGTAGACGAAAGAGGCCAGGCCCCCGCCGGTGTAGGTCTTGGCTCCGGCCTTGACCTTGACAGTGGAGCCCTTGGCGATGGCGGCGGAGGCCTCCACGGCGATGTCAGCGGCGTCCACCCAGCCGTAGACGGTGGAGGTGCTGCCGGTGGACTTCACCAGATGGTAGGGGTGCTTGCCGCCGTTGGCAATCTGCGTGACCTTGGCCTTGCCCGGCTTACAGCTCTTTCCGTTGATGGCGTTGGAGCTGACGAAGTGCTTCGTGCCGGTGAACTCCACCACATCGCCGACCTTGATGCCGGTGGTGGTCTCCGTAGATGCCCCAGAATTGCCCTGAGACCCCGTAGAAACGTCGCTACCTGCCTCATAGGTGATGTAGGGTATCTTACCGTGCTTCGTCCATTTACGGGCATTGTAGCCGCTTTTGGCGCCGATGTTTGCCACAGCGGTAATTTGGACGCAGTTCTTCCACCTCGGCGTACACTCCACGGCCAGCCCGTCTCCGATGTAAACTCCGATATGGCCGGACATCCAGACAGCCTCGCCGACCATCATCTTGTCCCAGCCGGTGGTGCTGACATCCTTGCATTTGGCAATCATGCCGTCAGCGCCGATGTCCGGGCAGCCGTTGACCGCATACCCGGCGCCGCCGTAGGTGCGGGAGGCGTCGCCACTCCAGCCCCACAGGATGCCTTTGATGAGGTTCACGCAGTCGAAGCCGAACACGGGCGGGGACTGGTTGGCCGCCGCCTGAATCATGCGGGTGCGGTCTGCGGCCCTGTTGTACTCATGGTTCTTGCAGTACCGGCTCACGTTGGCCCCGGTCAGCGGAGCGCCGAAGCACCCCATGACGTACAGCGTCTTGTAGTTCTTGGCGATGTCGATACACTTCGCCGCCAGCTCTTTGTTCGTCACTGAAATTACCTCCTTCAGTCTTTCAACACGATTTCAGCCGCACGGATGGCGATGTCCGCCCCGTACTTATCCGCAAACCGACTGAGGAACCGCTGGGCGTATTTGGCCCGGTTCTCATTCTTGGATTTCCACAGGTAAAAGCCGCCCCACGTCCCGTCCGTCAGGAAGGACGTGCCTGTCAGAGCCGCAATCGCTGTGACATCCCACCCCCGAATCGTACCGGCCACGGTGATTCCGCACAGCACCACAGAGATGAAGATGTGCAGCACCAGCATTTTCTTGGAAAATTCCATCCAGCACCGCTCCCTCCTCAGTAAAGCGCTTGGACGCTCTGTTCTGTCATAAATTCCTTGTGCTCATGCTTGACCTTGCGGGCATATTCCAGGGCGGCGTGCATATCACCGTTACAGTGTGCGTCCGGGATGCGCTGGACGGCCTCCGCCGTAGCCTCCCCCAGAGCGATGGCGGCCCCCACCCCTTTGATGATAAGCACCTCATTTTTCTCACGGGCACGCTCCCGCTCCTCCTGGGCTTTGTCCCGCTTTGTGATGCGCTGCTGGAGCAGCCAAAAACAAAAGGCAGTAATGGCGGTGGGGAGGCCCAGCAGCGTGACCAGGCCCCCGACAGAAAGCTCAATGACCATGATGTCCCCCTCCTTATTCGGTGACCTCATCCCAGCCATAGACGCCGGGCTCCCAGACGTTGCCGTCCACGGTAGAGGTCCAATGCTTGTCCTTGTGGCTCACCTTGGCCCCGGCGCTGTATGCGTCATGAGCCCCCACGGGCTGGCTCCAGGCGGGCCACTCCTCCGCCGGGTCAGAGGTCACCGCCCAGAGGGAGGCGGCCTTGTCCGGCTCCCACCCCTCCTGGGACGTGTGCTCCTGGACACAGCGGTAAAGGGTGCCGCCATACCGGCGGAGGTTGCCCACGGCGTAGTTGACGCCGGGCACCCACTCCGCAAAGAGGGTGGACTGTTCGGCAGCGGTCACGGCGTCAATCTGGCCGTTTTCCGCCAGCACCACAAAGGCGATGGCGGCGGCGTCCTCCCGCTGCTTGGCGTAGAGCTTGGCCTCATTGATGGCCTTGAGGCTATTCTGGGTGTATTCAACGCTCATTCAAAGGCACCTCCGATGCTGGAAATATAGCCGCCGGTGTCACTGGCCCCCCGGCTCACGTCCAGCTTGAAGTTGAACGCAAAGCCATTTGCGGCGGTCTTGTTCTCAAAGACATGGTTGGCTCCGCTCTTGATGTCCGCCGTGGCGTCCTCCCACACGGGGGCGGCGTCCTTGGCGTTGTTGGTGACCAGGACCCGGAGCACGGCGTCAACGGGCAGAGCGCCCACGATGTTGAGGACCATGACGGTGATGGCGTCATCGGCGTCCAGGGGCTCCGCCAGGGTGATGCTGGCGCTGATGACCTTTTTGGTAAAGGTCACAGTGTAGGGGGCGCTGTCCGCCTTGCCGTCATTGGCCACCACCTTGAGGGTGTGGGCCCCGTTGAGGATTTTCTGATAGTTGGCGGCGGTGACGGCCTGGAACGTGTTGGACTGGCCCAGGGTGGCCGTATAGGACCGCTGGAGCACGTTGTCCAGATACTCCTTGACCGTCACGGTGTCCCCGTCCGCATCGGTCACCTTGTAGGTCAGGGCAAAGCCCTCATTTTTGGTGCCCAGGTCCGTGCCGGAGGCCGTGTCACTGGTGATGACGGGATAGGCGTTATTGTCCACCGTGCGGGTGTCGCTGGTGACATAGGCGCTGGTGGCGTTCAGCGTGTCATAGGCCCGGACACGGTAGGCCACCGTATTCCACCCGGCGGTGATGGTGTCCGTAAAGGTCAGGGCGGAGCCCTTGTAGACCTGGGACCATGCGCCGCCGTTGACGCTCCGCTCCAGCTCATAGCCGCTGAGGTTGTCATCGCTGTCCGTGGCACGGGTCCAGGAGATGGGCAGGGTGGCCCCGCCCCGGACGGCGGCGGGCACCGTGATGGAGCCGGGGGCGGAGGGGGCCCGGTTGTTGACCACCGTGACATTGCTGCCGGTTTTCCAGCCGGAGTTAAGGCCCTCTGTGTCATAGGCCTTGACCCGGAACATGACGGAGGCGGTGCCAAAGGCCACGTTGTTGGTGGTGCTCCGGGCGCTGCCCTGGTAGACCTGGGCCCAGGTGGTGCCGCCGTTGGTGCTCCGCTCCACGACATAGCCCGCAAGGTTGCCCTCAGCGTCCGTGGACGCTCCCCAGCTCACGGTGATGTCCGTGCCGCCGTTGATGCTGGTGGGATAGCTGATACTGGAGGGGGTGCCGGGGGCGGTGTTGACGGACACAGAGCCGTCATCGCTGACATAGAGGGAGGAGGGGAGAGTGAAAGCGGGGCGGGACCCGTAGGTGTAGGAGCAGCCGTTGTTGCTGCTGCGGTTGCCACTGGAGTTCAAGAACCAGGCGCCGTTGGCGTTGCTCGTGTACGGGGAACGGGTCCACTGAGGATATGCGGAGCCATTCAGCTTTGCGATTTTCAGCAGATTGAGGACCGTGCTGGACAGCGCCGTGCCCTCAGCGTTCATGTAGGTGTGGGACTGGCCCAGCTCCGTGGCGGACAGCAGGAACACGGACCGCTGCAAGGTGGTCTTGCTGTTGTTCCCGTTGCCGGGAGTGTAGTAGATTTTGGTGGTGCCCATCGCCGTGCGGATGTTGGCGTCCAGCAGGTTCTTGTAGGTGCCGTTGAGCCAGGTGTCAATGGCGCTGCTGGCGTAGGCGTTGATGTTGGAGCTGTGCCACTGGCGCTGGTCATAACAGTCCTTGCGGACCACCAGCACCCGCCCGGCTCCGTTCAGCCCGCTTTCATAGTTCTGCTTGGCAATGTAAAACTCCACCAGCACGCCGTTTTCCTTGAGCTTGATGATGGAGCCCTCTGCCTTGCTGCCAAGGGTGACAGTTGCCATTAGATGACCTCCTTTAGAATGTTTTGCACACGGTCCCGCACTTGCTGGCGCAGGAGCCAAGTGTTGCCATGAGCGGCGTGGGCATCCCACGCCTGCCAAGATTGCAGGATTTGCTCACGGGTGACCAGCCCCATGGGGTAGTCCCGCTCCCACCGGCGGAGCTTGGCACGCATCCGCTTGACGCTGCTGTGCCGCAGCTTGCGGATGACCTTGCCGGTGTCCGTGAGATAGGTGTGATAGCCCAGAAAATCCATCCCGTTTCGGAGCGGGAAAATCTGGGTTTTCTCATTGAGCTCCAGCCCAAGGCTGGCCATGTACGCCCTGATTTCACGCAGGCAGAATTGCAAATACTCCTTGTCAGGGTGGATGAGGAAAAAGTCATCCATATACCGGCCATACCAGCGGATGTGGAGCACTTCCTTGACGAAGTGGTCAAAATCGTCCAGAAATAGCAAGGCAAAGAGCTGGCTGGTCTGATAGCCCAAAGGCAAGCCGTCTGAGCAGTCGATGTAAGTACAGAGCAGGTCATAAACAACAGGCTCAAGGTCCAGCTTTTTCAGCTTTTCCTTGAGCCTGTCATGGTCTATACTTGCAAAGAATTTGCGCACATCGCACTTGAGGACCCAGCCCTCCGCTGTGTGGTATTTGTTCCAGTATTCCGTGAAAAAGCCCTTGAGGCGGTCAAGGCCGAAGTGGAGGCCCTTGCCTTTTTGGGATGCGTAATTATCTAAAATAAAACTGTGCGTGATGCGGTCATAAAGCAAGTTATCCACAAGGGCGTGCTGGACCACTTTGTCCACAAACGCCGGAGCCTGCACCAGCCTTTTCTTGGGCTCGAAAACGTAGAACACACGGAAACGCCCCGGTCTATACACTTTCGTGCGGAGGATATAAACCAGGTTGATGATGTTTTCCAGCAGGTGGGCCTCATAATGGGCCGTGGCCGCTCTGGAGCGCTTGCCCCTCCGTGCGGCAAGATATGCGACATAGAGCACCGCAAAGGTGCAAATGTCGGAAAATCTCATGCGGATGGCCTCCTGTCTTTCGTACGGCTGACCATCCTCTCATCATGCGCCGTTTAGGTGCCGGGGTGACAGGACCAGCAGCCTCCACCCGTTCATTGCCGGGTAGACGGCATCAGCGCAATGTGTTTGCCCTGAAAAACTCAGGGCTGGATGTGACCTCCTTTGATGTGATGGATGGCGCTGTTTTCGGCTTTGGGCCTACTCAGTCCGGCCTTGACCATCAGAGCGGGGCGGGACCCGTTGGTGTTGGAGCAGTTGTTGTTGTTGTTGAGGTTGCCATTGGAGTTCAAGTACCAGGCGTTGTTGGTGTTGTTCGTGTTCGGGGAAAAGCGCAAAAAATAGGTCACACCCAAATATAACAGCCTTTGGCTGGTATATCCGTTTTAGGGGCTTTTGAGGGCCGCCGCAATCTGCTGGGCCATCTGCCCCATCACGGCAAGCTCTTGGGATGCCTTTGCCTCCCGCAGAGCCGCCGCCCGGTTGCTGTCATTCCTCCGCCAGGTAAAGGCCTTTTGCCGGACAGGACGGACCAGCTCCGCCCAGTAGTGGCATTGGTCACCTGTGATGTACTTTTTCTTAAAACTGAGGTTGATGTACTGGAGCATGGTGTCGCACTTCACAATCACCCGGTCAAGGTCTTTTAGCCGCTCCTCATACTCCGTTTCAAAGAAACGGCCATCGGCGGAGATGCACTTTTCCAGGATGTCAGCGGCACAGTCCTCCAGCCGGGCGCACAGCCGGAACGTCTGACTTTTGGGAAAGTGAGGCTTGCCGTCATCCTTGAGCTTTTCGTAAAGCACCCGCTCCACAAGCCGGCCATTTTCCATGACGTAGCCTTGTACCCTTTTATATTCCGCCTCCTTGACCTTGACCCGCTGGATGGTGTACTCCAGCAGGTCAAGGGCCAGAGGGATGATGTCATAATTGGGCATGGCTAAAACTCCACCCGCTGGTAGGTTTCATTCCACACGCCAGTCACCACCAGCCCGGTGAGGGCGGCAAAGGTCACGGTGAAAGAGTTGCCGGTGATGTTGGTGCCGTATTTCAGCTCCAGGACGGCCAGGCGGGCGTCAATGCCCCCCACCGTGTTCTGAAGCTCCGGGTGCACATCGGCAGCGTTGTCATGGGCCTCCACGGCGTCCGTGATGGCCTGCCGGATGTCCTCATGGGCGGCGGGGTCCGTGTTGTGCTCAGAAATGGCCCGCTCCAGGTCCTCCCGGCTCACCACGTCCAGGGCGGGGATGATGGTAAACTCCAGCACGGAGGCGTCCGCCACAACAATGTGCATGACCATGGTGAGCCGCCCGTCCACGCCGGTGGAGATGGCCACCTTTTCCGTGTCTGGGGTGTTGCAAATGGCGATGAGCTCACCGTCCTCACTGAAAAGCCCCATCTCACGACAGACAAAATTGCCCACGCTGTCATCAATGACGATTTTGACATCCAGCATATTGGGCACGGCGGGATTTTGCACGGCGGACACGATGGGGCCCCGCCACAGCTCTGCCACCAGCTCCGTTTGGTCCACCGTGGGCACATAGTAGCCCCCACCACCGTCACCGGCGGCGGCCTGGGTGATTTTCAGCTTGGTGCCCGCCAGAACGCAGGCAGTGATGCGGGCGGCCCCCACGGCGGTGATTTTTGTGCCGTATCGTTTCTCAATATCAGGCATTTTTATTGCTCCTCCTTGTATGGGTAGATTTCAACGGTGGCGTGATACTCCAGCGGTCCGGCCATGCTGACACCGCCAACGCTCTCCAGCTCATTGACCAGCATGGGCCACACGTCCATATAGACGGACCGCTCCGTCATGGCCCCCATGTGCACGGTGCCCTCCGATTGCACAAAGGAAATGAGGAGCATCCACATATTAGAGGGACGGACCGCCAGCAGCAGGTCCATGATTTGCTCCGCAATGAGGGCGGCGTCCGGCAGGATGGTATAGTCAAGCTGGATGTGGATGGAGTAGTCCACGATGGCCACCTCATAGCCCTGGGGCCCGCACAGGCCTTGGAGCCAGTTCTTGAGCCAGGGGACCGTATAGGGCAGCTCCCGGTTCCACAGGGCCTTGACACGGGCCTTGCGGACCGCCAGCGTGTCCGTGTCCTTGGGGTGGATTTTTAGCTCCTGCTCCCACACAGACACCCCCCGCTCATCGGCGTCATCCAGGAATTGATTGGCCATCACCCGGTCAAGGCCGTCCCATGCAAGGGAGATTTCCGGCTCGTTGGCATCGTTAATGGCTCTAAATTCCGTGACCTCCCGCAGTACGGGGGGCAGGTAGTTGATGAGCTTTCTATCCACTCACAGCCCCCCTCACCGGGATGCTGTCCGGGCCCAGCACCAGGTTTTCCTCTTTCCCGTTGATTTTCGTGCCGCCAATGTCCGTGACCATCGTGGGGCAGGCGGACAAAATACGGCTCTCAATCTGGGAAATGCGCACGGTTAAAAAATCGGAGCTGGACCATTGCCCGGTCAGCTCCGAAAAGTAGGCGTCTAAAGCGCCCGTCACATAGCTCTGCACCGCCTCCCAGCTCCAGCCGGGGGCAAAGGTCAGGTTGAGGGTGACGTTGACGGGCTCTGGGGTCACGCCGGTCACATGGACCACATGGCCGATGGGGGCAAGCCCCAGGCCCTCCCCGGCGTTTTCCGTGGGGTCCACCGCCGTCTGCACCTCATCAATGAGGGTGTCGGTGGGGACGGTGTTGTTGGCGGCCAGCAGGACCAGCTTGACGGTGCCTCCAACGGTCAGCAGTTTGTCCCTGGCCGCTGTATATACGGCGGTCAGCCAGGCCGCCACAGAGGGCTCCAGGGCCCCCACAGCGGCCTCAAACCAGGACGTTACTGCATCGCCGGGAATGAGGGTGCTGGGCCGCAGCCCCTCATTCCAGACGGGGTGGACCTTGAGGGCGGCCACGCCGGGCATGGCAAGCACCTTTTCCTTGTAGTCCGCTTGGTTGCCGCCAAATGCCTGAGATTGAAAGCTGTCCAGGACCCGTTGGCGGAAAACCTCCGTTTCCTCATCGTCCTCACCGGGCACCAGCAGCTCCACCAGCTCCGCACGGGTCAGCCCGTTCACATACTCCACAGGAATGAGCTGCCCGGTGTAGCCGTTGCCCAAAGCCCCGGCCTTTTCGCAGGTGACGGCGTGGCTCTTGACATCCTCTGTGTCAGCCTCCTCCATGCGGGCAGTCACCACAAAGTTGATGTCCTCACAGGAAAAACGGGTGCCCAGCGGCACCTCAATGTTACACTCCGCCCGGAACACGGCGGGGCTGGCAGGCTTGGGGGCCATGTTGCGGTCAGAGGCCCGCTTGATGAGGTATTCCCTGGGAGCGGTCAGCAGATAGGTGGCCTTAAAAACGAAGTCAAGCCCTATAAAGAGCTGGGCCAGCTCCGCCATAGAGGGGGCCACGCCGTTGAACACCATGGAGCCCTCCCGCTTGTCAATGTCATTGGGCACACGGGAAAGGGCGCTTTTGACCAGCGCCTCATAGGTGTTGTGTTCAAACATCTACACCTCAACCTCCTTTGAAAAATCCAGCTCACCAAAAATGGTGTAGACGGTGAAGTTGGCCAGGACCGTTTTTCTGCCCGTCTCAAAGCTCCAGTTGCCCACGCCGGTGATGCGGTCATCCTGCTCCAGCGCCTCCGTGATGCGGCGTTTCATCTCGCTCATGGCGTAGTCCTTGGCCTTGCCAATAAGGTCCGAAAATTCGGAGCCGTAACGCCAAGAGTAGATGGGCCAGGCATAGCGCTCCACGTTCAAAATGAGATAGATGGCCTGGTACAGCGCCTCCCGCTTGTCCGTCATGCCGCTCACCCGCTGCCGGTCAATATCCAGCTTGTGGGTATATCCGGGCTGTTCACCCATAGCAAAATTGATGAGGTCCAGGTCATCCCCCGTGGTAGGTAAAGTGGCCACTATTCTCTCGCCTCCCATCTGTCCAAAACAATGTATTTTTGCCCGCCGTCACAGCGCAGCAGGATGACCTTTTCCCCCGTCTTGAGGGCGTTGTGCACCCGCCACTTTTTCCGGCCCTGGTATCGGTGCTTGTGGGCCGCAAAGGCGGCATCCCCGCTGCCGCCGCTCTCATCCTCCGTGTAGTGCGGCCCCAGGCTTTTGCCGGTGCCCACGATGGTGGACAGTTCCACGTTGAAGTCCCGCACGTTATCGGTGAGGATGAGCTGGGGGTCCGTCAGGGTCTTTTTTTGGTCCACCATGATTTTGAGCGGAGAGGCGGAGGTCACGGTCCCATAACAGACGGCCACAGGAGCCTCCGCCCGCACAGCCTCCACGGCGGCCTGCTTGACCGCCTTGACCAGCGCATTGATGTCAAGCGACAAATGTACCACCCCTCATTTTTAAGTCCATAAGGTGCACGCTCTCCTTGAAAGTGTGCTTGACCTGTTCCACCATGAGATAGTTGGAGAGGTTGATGTCCCCCAGGCCCAGGGTCACCACCAGCAGCGTGCCCGCCCGGACCCGCACATCCCCCAAAACGTCCTGGAGCTTGAGCGTCCGGGTCTTGGTGTTGTAGAGGTCCAGCAGGGCGTCCGCCATAGCCTTTGCGTTGGCGGTGCTGTCAATTTTCTCATAGTATTGCAGGACACCCCACTGGTTGATGTGTGAGCCGTCCTGGGCAATGTAGATTTCCCGCTTGCCGGTGTCCTTGTTTTCATAGGACAGCTTGATTTTGTCATAGGTCTGGGAGGCGATGGAGCTTTTATAGTCATAATCACCGGCGGTTTCATCGTCAATGACCATGCCCAGTTTCATGCTCCCCAGCGCCTTGAGGGTCAGCTTTCCGGCGTCATCGAAAAGCACATACATCTTGCCGGTGGCCTTGAGGGTTTCGTCCAGGGCGTTTTGGATGATGTCAAAGAGGGTTTGGTTGTCCTCCACCCGGCTTGCAATCTTGTGGCCGGTGCCCTCCAAACTTCCAAGATTGAGCTGGAAGTCATCCGCCACCATTTGAATGACCTCCGTGGCGGTTTTGTCGGTGTAGACGTATGTGTCCTTATTCTTGAGGTAATAGAGCTGGTCATAAGCGGTGACCTTGATGACCTTGGGGTTGCTGCCCTTGCGGGATTTCTCAAAGACAAAGCCATAAAAAACGGGGGAGCCGTCCACGGAAAAACGGCAGGGGTCCCCCTCTTGAAAGCTCAGGCCGTCCGTCTTTACCACCTCAAAGGATAGCTTGCCGGGCTGTCCCTGGCGCTCCCATTCTATGGTCACGTCCTCCACCACGGCGGGAAACATCACCGTCCCGTTGTGCTGGATAATCAGCTCATAGGTCATGGGATGGTGAGCACCTGCCCCGGATAGATTAAATTGGGATTGCTGATTTTGTCCGTGTTTGCGCTGGCAATCTTTGAGTATTCGGCCCCCTTGCCGTAATACTTAGCGGCGATGGCCCACAGGCTGTCACCGGCCTTGACCGTGTAGGTCTTGGCGGTGGGAGCCGTGCTGGCGTCCCGCTCTTTTTCCACCGTCACCGTGGCCGCCTGGCCGCTTTCGGCAGGCTGTTCCACGGTGGCGGTCTTGGTCCCGTAGGGCCTCCATTGCTTGAGGTTGACATCCACGGCCACGTCCAGGCCCTTGGTGGCGTCCTCCACGATGTTGTAGTCCTCCACGCTCACCCTCATGTTGGTGTCGTAGAGGGTCCGCCCGTCCGGGGAGCACCGCACAAGGATGAATTGGGTGGGCTCCTTGGAGGTCTTGAGCCGTTCCAGCGTCCCCAGGTAGTAGTCCGGGGACCTGCCGGTCAGCATTGGGAAAACAAACGGCACCACAATCTCCGTGAGGCCCGGCGTGCGCAGGAAATTGATTTCACCCTCATTGAGCAGGATGAGCGTTTTGTTTTTGTTTTTGACTTTGACGGTCAGCTTGGCCGGGGTGGGCATCTGCACCCCGGCCAAATAACAGGCATAGCTCATGCGTGCACCCCCTCGGCGGCGGTGACCAGGGCCTCCGTAAAGCCATCGGTCAGCTCACGGATGACGCCATCCAGGTCTGCACCGCCGTCAATTTTGTTGGTCATCCCTGTCATATCAATTTTGACCTCCGCCGTTGTAAAGCGGTTGATGGCGTCACGCTCTGCGATGTCCCGCAGGTATTCCAGTTCCTCACCGCTCATCTCCAGGGACTTGGCCATGCTGCCAGTATTGTCGGAAATATCCCCCACGCCTTTACTCAGTTCATCATAGGGGACATATCCAGCTCCGCCCCCGCCAAGGTCATCTCCCATATTACTGGGGTCGGTGCTAAAACCGCTGAACAGACCGCCAACAGTGTCCTCAATGCCCTGGCCAAAGTTGTTACCGGCGGCCCAGGCGTCCCCGTATTCAATCCGCTGGATTTGATAATCGGAGGCGTCCAGCTTTTGCATCACCTCAACCTGTTCCCCCACGATTTCCTCCACCTTTGTGGCCACAGTATTGCGAAAACCGGCCACAGCGCCGGACATATCGGTGCCCAGCACAGTATCAATGAGGGATGCAGCGCTCTGAACGACACCCAGAATAAAGTCAAACATCCCCGCAAACAAATTGATGATTGCCCCCACCGGGTCATTGAATACGTTGGCAAAAAAATTGGCAAAGGTCGCAATCAGGTTATAAATTTCCACACCGATGCCGATGACGAAGTTGACCACGCCAAGGATGAGGTTGATGATAAAAGCGCCCGCCACAGCAAAGGCCCCGCAGATAATCCCGGTAGCGGATAGGGATGTCCCCGCAAAATGGTTGACCGCCGCCACCGCTGCATAAAACACGGCAATAAGAGCGATGATGGCCAGTACAATCCATGTGATGGGGCAGGCATAAAGAGCAGCATTGAGGCCGTACTGTGCCGCCGTAGCGGCAAAAGTCGCTGTTGTTTGGGCCCCATCAGCCACCGTTGTCATAGCGATTTTGGCGGCCAGTACATCTTGCTGAAAGGCGGAATACGCTTTTGCCGCCGCCGCAATGCCCTCCGCTGCCGCAAGCGCCAGGGTAGCGCCTTGGTATATCCCCATAACGGTCACCACGCCCCAAACAACGGGCTCAATCCAGCTCCAGTTGTCCACAATGGCCGCCCCCAGTCCAAAGATAGCGTCAAGCGCCACCGTTGCGACAGAGGCGATAACAGAAAATGCTTGTAAGGCGCTGTTTGCCACCGTGTTGAATTGTTCGCTGTTTGCAATCCCGTTGAGCTTTGTGAGGATAGGGTCCAGAGCTGTGAGCGCCCGGTTTTGCATGGAGGTCCATATCTGTCCCCAGGTCATGGGCATACTTTCAAATTTGGCGTTGGTTTCATCCGCCGCCGCAAAAAGGGCGTTTTTGACCACCTCAGCGGTGACGGCTCCCTCTTGGGCGTATTGCTTGATGCTGCCCTCAGCGATGCCCATGTAGCTCTCAATGGCCCTGGCAATTCCGGGGGCGTTCTCCAGAATAGAATTGAGCTCCTCACCCCGTAGAGCACCGGCGGCCATAGCTTGAGTTAGCTGGAGCATGGCGGCGCTCTGCCCTTGGGCGCTGGCCCCGCCGATGACAAACTGCTTATTGACCTGCTCCATAAAGGCGATGAGCTCATCATTGCCGGAGAAAGCTGCTCCGGCGTTGGCCCCCATGCTGGCAATGGCGTTGGCGGTGTCCAGGTAGGCCGCACGGGAGCGCTGGGCAGAGGCCATGATTTTGGCCTCAAGGGCCTCCACGCTCCCGCCGTCATCCACAATAAGGCTGAGGCGGGCCGTGTTGCTTGTCATTTGGTCGGACAGGGAAAAAAGCTGCTTTACACCAAATGCGGCTCCAACGGCGGCGGCGAGGTTCTTGACCTTGCCCAGCATCCCGTCCATTGCGGAGGCCCCACGGTTGATGCCATTGTTTAAGCGTTCCTCCTCCTGAGCGGCCAGACGGTAGCCCTCCGCCATATTGTTTACATCTCTTGCCGCCTCCACAAGCCCGCCTCTTGCCGCCTCAATATTAGACACGTCTATGGCGTTCCCGGAGGCCCGCTGGACCTGCTCAAAAGCGTTGAGCGTGGTGTCCAGGGCGGTGATTATCTTTTTCAGCACGCCGCTGATACCGTCATTGAGGACCATTTGGGACTTGATTGTTGCCATTCACTCACCTCCAGGGCATGGAAAAACCGCCCTCCCTTTTCGCCGGGAGGGCGGTCTGTGCGTTGATTAGCTCAGTGCAAATGTGTATTTGCTGTCACCTGCTGACAGCACAAAGGTTAAATCAGAGGACGCCGCAGCCTCATCCGGCAGAGAGAACGCAAGGACGCCGGATTTGGTTTCAAGGGGATTTAAGTGCTTATCATGCAGGTCCTCATCATACCCCAGCAGATTGGTCCCGGAGTATTCGTATTCTCCTTGATAAAAGACCTTTGCGGTTGCAGCGTCCCGGCCTATGGGGTACGAGGCGATAAATACGCCCGCCGATGTCCCCACATTTTTGACGCTCAATGACACCACAACGTAGGTGCTGCCCTCGTCAGAATTGAAAGATGTGTATGCGCTGGAGGCAATCTTTTTTGTTCCCTCCCAGGAATTGACCGTTATCTCAAAGTCATTGAGCGTAACGGTGTCACCTATCGCATAGACTTCCGGCTCAGTTTCAACGGGAGCTGGCGGCGTTTCTGGCTCTGTACTGCTGGCTGAGGGCTCACTCGCAGCCGGGGCGCTGCTTGTGGCCGATGGGCTCCCGCACGCAGACAACATAAGCAGCGTCAAAAGAACGGGTATAATTTTCTTGAGCATAATGTACTCCTCCTTGGTTGAAGATGGGTACATTATAAGCGGCGGGCGGCCAGCGTGTCAAGTATCAGAGCCTAAAAGATGTTATAACTTCACTTGCGCCTCCCGCCGAAAATATGGTATGCTCTCAGCAGGAGGTGATTACAATGGATTTTGGATTTTCCCAGGTTGAAGTTATTTATATCTATGGGGAGTGCAAAAAACGGCTGAAAGAGCAGGAAATTGCCAAGTCCGCCGGTGTCAGCGGTGGCCCCGGTGAGAAAAAGACGCTTCGCTCAATCATTCAGAAGATGGAGCGTTGCTGTCCGGCTCTCCAGCATCTGCCTGATTGAAGATATCATACTTTTGGGCCATTTCCTCAGCCCACTCCGCTATAGATACAATTCTTGGCCGTAGCCCCTGCACAAGAGCGGCCAGCTCTTTGGGCGTTCCGTAAATGCGTACTTCCATACTGTCACCGTTTTCCCTTCTTGCGGGCCTTTGCTTTCAGCTCCGCCTCTTTTTTCTTTTCGGCCTCAATGCGGGTCTTGATGGAGGCAATGACAAAGGCCCGCTCTTTCACAGGCAAGTTCATGAATTTGGACGGTTCCCAGCCAAACTTTTGCAGACAGAAATGGGCAAAGTTGGCCTCCGGGTCACCGTCCAAAATCAGTTTTTTGCCTCGTCCACCAGCTCATCCTCAGCCTTAAAGCCGTTTGTCTCAAAGACCGCCGTGATGTAGTCATCAAACTCACCGCCGATGAGCATAGCGCCCACCAGGTCCTCCGGCTTGGTCACGCCCCAGCTATCCTGGAGGGCGGCGTCCTTGAGGTCCGGGAACACGGTGCACGCCGCCGCCACCTTGGCCTGGAAAGCATAGGTGTCAAGCTGCTGGGTGTACTGGCCCTTTTTGCCAATCACGGGGACCTGCCGGATGCAGGAGGAGCGGATTTTGGCATACTCATCGGCGGAGATGCAGCGGATTTCCCACTCCACCGGCTTGCCGTCCTCCCCCACAAAGCGGGGGGAGGGGGCAAAACTGGCGTTTTTGATTTCCGCCACATTGGGGCGCATAAATGCGGACAGGCTCTTACTCATGGTGTTTTTCCTCCTTGTAGTCATGCCGCCCTATCACATATAGGACGGGTTGGTGTATTTCTCAGGACGGCTAAAGCTATCGCAAAAGCCCTCAATGGACTGTTCGATAAAGTCGCCCTCAGCGTTGAACATGGACAGCAGCACGTCCCCGTCCAGCACGCAATCATTATAGATTTTCGTGCTCCGGCCCACGCTGCTGGCCTGGTCATCGTTGGAGGTCTGGATGGTGAAAGTGGGCATCACGCCGGTGCGGATAAACCGTTCAATCACGTCATCGAAAATCTCTGTGCACTTGTAGATGGTCATGGAAAAGGCCAGGACCACCGTGTCAGCCTTGTGGCCGATGACGATATTGCCCAGCCGGGGGACCTCTTTGGTGTTGACCTGGGCCTTGCCCTCAAAGTCCTTGGCCATCAGCATGGAGTAGCGTCTGCCGTCAATCGTGACAAAGCACTCCGCACGGTGGGCGCTTACGGCGTCCTTTGCGTTCATCATAGCTCCGTCAGGCATTTAGTTCTCCTCCTTTACTGGATAATCACGCTCATGTAGAGCTGGGCCATGGCGTTGATGATGTTGAGGCCGTTGACGGTGACCAGCACGGCCTTTTTCTTGTCACCCTGCTCACAGCTCACGGTGTCCGGGTCGAAGTTCTCCACCGCCCGGATGTCCTCAAGCTGCTTGATGTAGTGGGTGATGTCACCCCACAGGGCGGACCGCCCAGAGGCATCATTGGGCACGGTGCCCAGGTAGCGCTCATTGAACAGCACCGCCACGTCATTGGCGATTTGGTCACACACCCGCATGGTCTGATTGCTCTGGAAAACCTCCCCCTTGGTATCGGAGAGGGTCAGCAGGGTGTTGATGTCCTCCAGGACACGGGTGAGGCCATTGACGTTGTGGAACATGAATTTGCCCGCCTTGAGGGCCGCCGTGAGCTCCGCCTGCTTATAGTCCGTGTCCAGGGTAAGCTCCCCGTCATACTTGGCATTGGTCAGGGACTTGTTGACGGCCACACCAGCGTGGGCCCCGGTGGCCCAGTAGACCACGGCGTGCTCATCCACGTCCATGGAGGGGTGGGTGGCGCTGTTCCACACGCCGATGACGCCCTCATAGTCCACCGTGGAGGGTTTCCACGCAATGAGCTGGAATTTTGCACCCACCTCATCCCGGACCCGCTGGCAGTAGGCGGCGTAGAGCTTGACGATGATGGGGTCCGCCGCCGGGCAGCACATGGCATTGAAAGCATAGGCCTCAATCTTGTCCAGGAAAGCCTGGTGACTGTCCCCGGTGATGTTCGCCACGTCCTCCCCGCCGGTCAGGGGAGCCCCCGCCGTGGCCTCCAGGGTGAGGTCCTTTTTGAAGTCCACATAGTCATTGCCGGTCAGCTCCTCCGCCGTGGTCACGGTCTGGAGGTCCACCTGGATGCCGTCCAGATAGGTGCCAACGTCAAAGGCGTCCGGGTCATCCACGTTGACCGCAATGACAATGGAGAGGTCATTGCCCCGGACGCCGGGGTACTTGGCGGTGGCCAGCGCACAGGCGGCCTTTTTAGCTCCCAGCCCCAGCCGGTAGCAGTAGACGGTGGTGGCGTGCAGGAAAATCTCCCGCAGGGCCAGCATCTTGGGGTGGTCGTAGGAGTAGCCGAAAATGGCCTTGCTGTTTTTCTGAAATTCCCCGGAGGTAACAGCGAAAACCTCATTTTCCGGGCCCCAGCTCAGGACAAAGGGGGCCGCCGCATATCCACGGTCGGACAGCGTGGCGGAGGCCTTTGCAACGCTGGAAAAGTTGATATAGCTGCCCGGCAGGACCTTGTTCTGGACCAGCCAGGTGCCGCCTCCCAGTGCCATTATTTCACCGCTCCTTTCATGAATTTGTCGATGAGTGCATCCACCTCAGCCAAGGTGTAGGTCTTGCCGCTCTCCAGCAGGACGCTCACCAGGTCCCGCCGGTTGGCATAGCGCTGGGAGCTCATGACCTGCTCCCTGGTGTAGACGGCCTCCGGCACGGTCTTGGCCGGAGCCGCCGCAGTTTCATTTTTCGCCATAGGGTCATCCCTCCTGTTCGATTTTTAGGGTTTCCATCATGATGTGCTCCTGGGGAACACGGACAAAATGGTCATAGGTGACAAGCACATGGAGCACCCCGCCGGTGACGGTCCACTCGCAGCTTGTGGCGTGCACCACGTCCCCCTCCGGGGTGGTGATGCTCCCCAGGACCGCCGTGAGCCGGTCCGCCACAGTGTAGCACTCTGCATTGTCCCGCTTGGGATAATAAATCACGTCCAGCGTAGGGCTCCGCCGGTAGCGGGGCCCCACCTCCTGGGCATGGCTGGCGGCAGGCATCGTGATGTTGAAGTCACCAGGCTTGACGCCCTGCTTGACCTCACCGCCGTGGACCTGCATGGGGGCAGGAAAAGCGGCGTGGACCGCAAGGCTCACGCCGTCAAAAATGCTGTTAAAACTGATTTCAGACACGGAACACCTCCCGCAAAAGCGCCTCCAGCTTTTTCTCAATGAGCGCCGGGGCCAGCGCCCTCAAGTCCTGCTCTGACAGGGTGAGGAAATACTGCCCGGCCACCCAGCCCTTGCCGCCGGGCGTGCGGTGGCCAAACTCCACATAGCTGGCATAATGGACGGGGTTGATGACTTCCACCAAGTAGTTGCTGCCCTGCTTTTTGATGGGCAGGGCCTGGGCGTAGGTTTCGGCGTTGCTGTCCCCACCACGACTGGCGGCCTCCTGCTCCGTCCGGGCCGTCCAGCCCCGGCGCAGGGTGCCGCCCATTTTGCCGGTGCGGTTGATGCGTTTGGTGTAGACATTGCCCTTTTTGTGGTGCTTGCCGTCCCGCTTGGCCGTCACTTTGACCTCTGTCTTGTAGTTGCCCACGGGGGTCCGGGGTATTACCAGGGCCAGCAGGCGGGCCGCCAGCACTTTGGACACGTCCCCGCAGAATTTCTCCAGGTCAGCGCTTTGGAGCCGGTCCAGGTTTTCCCGGAGCTTTTGGAGCTGCCTATAATCGCAGTTGCCCCATCTGGCCATTAGGCCCACCCCTCCCACAGCTCAAGCGGCACCTCCTGGTGGACGGTGTAGACCGCCGGGGTGCCGCTCCGCTCATAGTCACGGGTGACCTTGTTCTGTGTCACGGTGATTTTTGACCCCTCCGGGATGTCCACGGAGGGGTCAATGTAGAGCGTAACGGTTTGGACTGTCTTGGCGGCCTCCTCAGAGGGCTCCGTGGCGGTGACAGTCTTGTGGGAGATGCGGCAGGCCGCCCCCTCCACCAGCACCCGCTCAACGGGCTCCGTGCGGCCATTGGCCTCATTCAGCACACCCTCCCGCACGGTGACGGTGGCCTTGCCGGTCCAAAGGCGCTGGACCGCTGCCTTGTAGCGTTCAAGCGTCACCATTTCAACCTCCGAAAAGCCCCCAGGATTTTCTCCGATGGGTGGACCATGCCGTCCAGGGCGGCCAAAAAGCGCCCCTCCGGGCTGGAAACGCCGTCACTGGCCCCGGCAAAGGTGGCGGACACGTCCCCCTCCGTGATGCTCTTAACGGCGGTGGAAAAGTCCAGGCCCTCAATTTCCAGCCCCCCGGCGTTCAGCTTGTCTTGCAGGAATGAGCCCGCCACCATGTCCACCAGCGTGTAGATGAGGCCGTCCGGCACGTCCTTGTGGTGGATGCTGGCCAGGAGCGCCACCCGGCACTTGCTGGTCAGGTAGTCGATGGCGGGCTTGTCCTGTTCGGTGACCTGATACCCCAGCATGGCCAGCCGGGACACCACAGCCTCATACACGTCCACGGCTTACCCCTTGGACTTGATGCGGGCGATGGCGATGACCTTATCGTTGACGTAGGACCGCTCCGCCTCCGTAGCCTCGCCGGAGTGCACCAGGTCCCAGTTGGTCCCGTCCGCCAGCTCATCATCCGTGGGGGAGAGGCTGGCCTGCTTGGCCTTTTCGTAGGAGAGGCCAAAGGGGGCAAAGACCTTGCGCTGGCGGGTGTAAAGCGTATCCTGGCCGCCGTTGGTCTTGGGGTCACGGGCCATCTCATAGGGCACCTTGGCACCGATGTCCTCATAGTTGATGGTGCCCTCACCCAGCACATAGCTGGTGTAAACGGTGGAGCCGTCCTCCGCCTGCTCGGTGGGCATCCCGTCATCCACGATGACCAGCTTGCCGTTCCAGGTGTAGAGGGTCAGGTCACGGGTCACGCCCTCCTTGTCCGTGTACTTGAGGGCGGTGAGGAGGTTGAGGTTTTCCAGATTGGTGGACACAACGGAGTGCATGAAAATCATACATTTAGCCACCTTTTTACTGCGAAAAGCATAGAAAATATATATTTTTGTTCGTAAATTAAGCGAAAACTGCATTGTGTGAAAATGCGTGTATTACAGTGAAAACAGGCAAACGTGGGAAAGCAAGGGGAAATAAGCGGAAGATTTTGAGCAACAAAAAAGCCGCTCCCCTTTGCTGGGAGCGGCGGGTTTCAGTATGATGGATTATTCCAGGCCAATGGTATAATAGACAGTCCCGGTATAGGTCCCGGATTGAAAAGACGCATCCCCATAAGGAGCCGCAGCATCAAATTGGATGCTGTCCCAATCATGGGGGGAGAGCTCCCCCGATCTGAATGATGCAATAACAGGGCGCTGCCCAAGGGCCGCACTTGAAATGGCCCCTTTAATTCGGAATATGTTGCACAGCACCCAATTCTCACTCGACTTGTCACCGTTTAGAAAGAGGTAAAAGCTGCCGTCATTCTCAAAAGTTTCAGCACCGTTGATGCGCACAATCAGCTCTTTATCTGCCGGGATGCTCATTTCAGATGCAGTGATTTGAAAGCTGGTATTGCTGTTTGTGATTGCAAAGTTGGCCGGTATATTGACCTTGTAAGAGTGGGACGGCTCATCATTCCCGGTGCTGGGTTGTGGATATTCCAGAACAATATTTGTGCTGCCGGTGGTTTCATTGGCCGCCAGGGCGGTTTGCGGGAATAGGCAGAGCATGACAACGGCCAGGCTCAGAAACAGGCTGATTTTCTTTTTCATGGTATGACCTCCAAAGTAAAAAGTGTATTGGCTCCGTTGACCTCTGACAGTTCCCCATCATCGCCAACATTCCAGCAGGAATACTTGAGTATGGTGTTTTCATAGACACCGGCCACGGGAACAGCCCGGAGGCGCAAACAATTAATGATGGCCCCTGGGGCCACCATCCCGGACTTGTAAATCTCTGTTCCATCCGGGAGCACAATGGAGATGACAAAATAGCACTCATTCTCACTGGGATTTTCAAGAGGCACATACTGCGTGAGCGCTCCGGCTTGAAACGTGAGCTTGTCATATCCAGGGATTGCTATGGAGCCAACACCACCCACCGCATACTCCATGCCAGCGCTGTGGGCCTCAGAGGCCTCCTGGGGCACGCCGCCGGGCCGTGGATTTATCCGAGTGCCCAGAAACATCCCGCCCAGCAAAAGGAACACAGACAGGGCCCCAGCGCCCAGCATGGGCAAATATTTTTTCAAAGATTATCACCTCCTCCATCGCCGTATTGTGGAGTTGTCAGCCGGGCAAAAGTCCACTTTTCCGGCCTTGGCCTCCACAATCACGGTAGCCTCATAGTGCTTTTTGGGCATGATAAATGAGGGAGCTGCTACATGGAGCTTTTTGCATTTTAAGCATCTGTAACGATGTAACAGGAGCCAGTATGTATTTCCGGCATAGTCTACAATGTGGCGGCGGCGGGTGTCATATCCAGATAACTTTCCACCACATAGGGGGCAAAAGAGGGTTTCCCTGCACACAACACAATAAACATCCTTTTGAGGGTCATACTTAATGGCATAATCGGTGATGGTAACCATGAGGCCATTGTCCGGGCCTCACGCACCGCTGGCCTGCAATTTAGTATTCATGCGGGAAAAGGAAAGTGGTGGCGCTCCTGTCCCACTCCGTTATTATCCACACCCGCCCGGCACAGGTGTCATAGCTGCCCAGTATCCTCTCACCGGCAAGCAGAGCGTGGTCATTTTGCACCCAATCCTCTTTGCATAGTTCACCCCAGTCACCAAAGCAATACCTGGCGAGAATGATGGACAACTCCACCATAAATGCCGGGTTTCTGCTGGCGCACTCTGCCACCCCTTTTGTGGCGTATATCGCTCCAAGTTCCATAATAAGCTCACTCCTCAGCGCCAATTATGACACGCTATTTGGACGGCATAAAGGCAAACTGGGTGGGTAAAAGAAGAAACAGGAGGGCGCTTATGCGCTCTCCTGTTCTAAGTGCCTGCCCGCAATCTTGGAGCACTCCGCCGCCGTGAGGCTCCCACCCAGACGGGCGGCCACAGCTTTCCAAGGCATACTGGCGGCAAAGCGATATGCAAAGACAAGCCGGGTCTGCTCATCTTCAATAGCCGCTATGTATCCCTCCAGCCGGTCCCGCTCCGCTATGCGCTGCTCCAGCAGCTCCTCCATCCAGGCCCGATGCTCCGCCACGACACGGCGCACGCTCTGGCAGTATGCCGCCGGGTCCAAATCAGGGCCCTGGAGCCGTGCCTGGACCTGTTCAATTTCCCGGCTCAGGAGAGGCAACTGGGCCAGCTCCCGCTCTGTCATGCCATACACCCCTTTTCCCGCATTTGCTCACGCTTGAAAAAAATCCGCTCCACGGCGCTCTCCCCGGTATTCTGGAACGTCTGAACGCCCACCCGCAAATAGTACGGGGTACGCTGTTCAATAAACTGCTCCAGCTCCCTCCTGACCTGGGGACGGCGCAGTTTTACAAAGGCATGGCTTTCCAACTTACGGGCTTGGGGGCCTGTTTCCTCAGGCGTGCGGCCCTGGTAGTATCTGGCCCTTATGACGGCCTCCTCATCGGCCTCAAGCGTCCCCAAGGCCCGCTCAAGGGCTGCGTGGAGCTGTTCCTGGTATAGCTTCTCCTCCACATCCTGGAGGGCTTGGGCCGCTCTGGGGTCTGGGATGAAGTCCCCGAAAGCACCGCTACCCTCATCATCCTCTTTGAGCCGTGCGTCCATGCTTTTGGCGCTGTTCAGCGGGTCCCGCTTTGAAGTACGCCAGCCGCAAACCTCAGCAAAAGCGGATTTAAGGCGCAGCGCAAACCAGGTGATAAAGAGCGCCCCTGCCTCCGGCTTGTAGCTGTCAGCGGCGGCCACAAGAGCAAAATAGCCGCTATTGTAGAGGTCCCCAAACTCCACCCCGGCAAGGGCCGCTTTATCCGGGCCTATGGCGATAAGGAGCCGGTTAGCCCGGCTGGCCACAAAGCGCTCCACCTGTTCCCACAGCTCCGGGAGCCGGTCCCGCTCCCCAGCCTGTATCAACGCCACAAGCTCCTCATTTGTCATGGTGCAAGCCTCCTTTTTCCACTGGAAAAATCACGCCCTTTAGCGTGGCCCCGCATACTTTCATACCCTTGCCGCTAAGAGCCCGCCAGGGTGCCTCAAAATGGACGCTGGGGCTATTCCTCAGCTATCAGCCCAGAGAGGTCCTGCCCGCTGGAGAGCATGGCATTGAGGAGGGACTGGGCGGTAGGGTCATCCGCCTCAGCCTCCACGATGCCGGGGGTGTTGCTGATGGCCTCCACGGCCTCCAGGAACGTCACAGAGCGGCGGTCCCCGTTTTCCCAGATCAGCACCACCGGGGGGATGTCCGGCCCTATCCTCTCACGGATGCGGGCAATTCGCCGGTCAAAGCTATTCACTTCTTACGCACCTCCTCCACCAGTCGCTCCAACTCATCCAGCTTGGTTTGCTGCTCATCCACCCGGATGGCGTTAAGGCTGATACTGCAAGCATACATGATGGCGTTGGCCGTCTTGGGGTCAAGCTCACCATTCAGCAGCATATTGGCGATACGGTTGAGCGATTGCCGGATGTCCCTGGAACTGCTCAAGCGCAAGCGTTTCTTTCCGGGCATGGTAATCACCTCCGATTTATCGCCCTGGAAATATGCGGCCCAGGGGGAGGGGTACACCCTCACCCCTTGAGCCATAAGGGTTTGCAGGGAATTTAGTGGACCAGCTTTAAGGGCTTGAGCGGCCACGATAGACGGCGTAGCGGTTTAGGCGTGCACCCCCTCAGCGGCGGTGACCAGGGCCTCAGTAAAGCCGTCCGTGAGCTCCCGGATAACCCCGTCAATATCCGTGGTGCCCTCAATTTTGTTGGTCATCCCTGTGAGGTCGATCTTGACCTCCGCCGTGGTGAAACGGTTGATGGCGTCACGCTCCGCAATGTCCCGCAGGTATTCCAGCTCCTCACCGCTCACCTCCAGGGACTTGGCCATACTGCCGGTGTTACCCGCAATATCGGACACATCACCGCCCAGGCCGTCCATGGCAAAGCTGTCCGTGCCGGGAGGATAAGCCCCGCCGTATTTATCCATGAGGTCATCCATGCTGCCGGGCTCATAGGCAAGGCCGTCCATAAAACCGCCCACCTTGTCCGCTATGCCATCGCCCCAGGCCGCTCCCGCCTGGAAAGCATCCGCCGCCCAGTTATCGGACCAGGCGCTCCCCCATGCGTCACCGATGCTCTCATATTCCTTGACGCTGCCGTAGACCTCAGCGGATTTGGCGGCAAATTCATCCGCCTGGGCGCTGATGCCGGAATAGTCAAACTCTACAAAGGGCAGCTTGTTGAGGGCGGCGCAGATACCCTCCACCACCGTCAAGGCGGTGGACAACAGGCCGAAAAACCACCCCTGCACATTGGCGATGACGTTGTGGAACGCCGTGCCGATGTTGGAGCAAGCGGCAAAGACAACGGCCACAGCGCCGGATATGACATTGTAAAGAAATTGTCCCGCCACACTGAGCACACCCATAAATGTGCCGAAAACGGAAGTGCTTTTTGCCCCGAAAATGTCAAGGTATCGGATGACGCCCACCACGGCGGCGATGAGGGCAATAACGCCAATCACCACCCACGTTATGGGACAGGCCAGCAGGGCAGCGTTGAGCCCGATTTGTGCGCCCGCAGCGGTGTTTGTTGCCGCCGCCTCCGCAAGTGAGGCCCCAGCCTTTATAGCAGAGTGGGCGGCGGCCACGGTTTTCAATCCGTTGGAAACGGCCTCCAGGGCATTGTGGACCATCTGGGCCCCGTTGACCGCCAACAGCACGGTGCCATAAGCCCCCAGGGCCGCCACCACCCCCCAGACAATGGGCTCTATCCAGCTCCAGTTGTCGGACACAGCGGAGCCAAACGCCACAGCCCCGCCCACCAAATTTGTGAGCAATGTGATGCCAAAGCCCAGCACCGTGGCCAGGCCCATGGCGGCGGCGTTGATTTGCGGGAGGTTGTTCTGTACCGTCTGCACAAGGTCCAGAACCGCCGGATAAATACCGGCCCCCACATTTTCCTGGATGTCCCCCAGGGCGTTGTTGAGCTGAGTGATGAGCCCCGTGGGCGTGCCGCTCATGGCCTCATACATCCCGGACCAGCCCTCGTTAATGACGCTCTGGATGACGGCGGCGGCCTGCATATCAGAGCTCAAGCTGAGATATTCCGCCCCCAGCCCTGCAATGATTTGCTGCTCTGTTGCGGTGCCGTCAATGATTGCTTTCTGAGTGTCGGTGAACTCAAAGCCCCGGTCTTTCATGGCGTCAAAGGAGCCGGACATGATTTTGCCCAGGTTGGTGGCATAGTCTACCATGGCGGATGCGTCCACCGCCTGCCCATTGGACATACCGGCGGCGTAGTTGGTGAGTGTGTCCATCATGGACAGAATGGCCTCAGTATCGGAGAAATAGGTGGCCAGCTCCGCCGCCCCCGCAATCATGGCCTCATCCCCAAACATCCCCCGGCTCTGGATGTCCGCCGCCCTTTGGGTGATGGCGTCATAGGCGCTTATAGCGTTGGAGTTGTCCACCTGGAGCTCCAGCGGATTGCCGATGATACCGGCGGCGAAAGCGCCATAGTTACCCTCCGCCTCAGCGGTGTTGAGGGTCAAGGTGCTCTCCAGGGCCGTGCCGGTGATATTGTCCACCATACCGGCATAAACGTCCGTAGCGCCCATATTGTCCAACACTGTGCGGAGTTGCACCTGGGCCCCAATTTGGGTGTCAGCGGCCTCCATGGAGCTGGTAGCAAAGCCCTTGAGGGCGGATATGCTCATGTAGGTGGCGGCAAGGGACGCTGCCTTTTTCACCAGGCCGTCCATGGCGGATGCGCCTTGATTGACGCCTTGGTTTAGCCGCTCCTCCTGTTCCGCCGCCTGCCGGAAATATTCCTCCATGGCCTTGACCTCTGCCCCGGCCTCTGCCAGCCCAGCCCTTGCCGCCTCAATGTTGGCAACGTCAATGGCGGAGCCGGAGGCCCGCTGGACCTGCTCAAAGGCGTCCAGGGTGGTATTGAGGCCGTTGACGATTTTGGACAGCACCCTGCTCATACCATCGTCCAGGGCCATTTGAGATTTGATTGTAGCCATCAGCGCACACCTCTTTTCGCCTTGTCCCGCCGCTCCAGCTCCGCCTCCAGGCACAGGCCGTATAAGTCCTCATAGGGGGTCTTAGCCTTTTTATTGGCCAGTTTGGCCCGCTCCCGGTTGAGCCGGTGGAGCTGGAGGCGGATGACTTTCCGCACAATGCTTTTCAAGAGCTCATAGCCGGGGAGGTCCTTATTCAGCAGGAACACTCCGCCATCTGTGATGCGGCAAGCCTCTGTATAAGCCGGTTGGTCCGGGTCCGGGGTGTATTCGATCTCCTGGATAAAGGGGATGTATGAGAACTTGACAGCGGCCAGCTTGCCAGGAATGATGATCTCAATATTTCTGTTCAGCTCAGACATTGAAAGCCCCCCTCAACAGCTTTTTCAGCTTGTCCTCAATGATGGCCGGAGCCCGTCCCCTCAACTGCTGCTCCGATATGGTGAGGAAGTATTTACCCTCTTTCCAGCCGCCGCCGGGCTTGCGGTGGCCAAACTCCACATAACTGGCATAATGGACGGGGTTAATGACCTCCACAACGTAGGTGGTGCCCTGCTTTGAGATGGGCATGGCCTGGGCGTAGGCCTGGGCGTTGCTGTCCCCGCCACGGCTGGCGGCCTCCTGCTCCGTCCGGGCCGTCCAGCCCCGGCGCAGGGTGCCGCCCTTTTTGCCGCTGGCTTTGGGGTATTTCCCCACGGGGGTGGCCGGTATCACAAGGGACAGCAGGCGGGCCGCCAGCTCCTTGGACGTGTCCCGGCAAAACTTATCCAGGTCAGCGCTTTGGAGCTTGGCCAGGTTGTCCCGGAGCTTGATGAGCTGCCGGTATTCACAGCGTCCCCACTTCATTACAGCCACACAAAACCGGCGTCAGTATCGGTGGGGCTCACAGAGCCGATTTGGTGACGGGCCTGATAAATCTGGCCATACTTAAAATCGGCGCTGTCATAGACAAAAGCCTTGTCGCTGCCCAGGGTTTCAATGAGCCCCGCCAGCTCCACGATGCGCTCCTCGGCGGCCACCTCATCATAGCTGTCCAGGCCATAGCCGCCATAGACAGGGAACTCACCGATTTCACAGGCGGAAGTGTGCTCTTTCTTGCGGATGAAAAGCCGCTCGGCCAGCATCTCCGCCTCCCCAAACAGGGCGGTGTAAGTGTCCGCCTTATCCAGCACAGCGCCCAGCGCCGTGGGGAAAGCGGAGCGGGTCATGTACTCGTTTTCCAGGTGCATCTGCTGGAGCACCGCCCGCTCGAAAAGGTGCATCTGCTCCCAGTCGTTGAAAAAGGGCTTGAGGATGGCAAAGGCGGCCTGGTCGGTCAGACGCTCCCCCTCCAGGGTCAGGAAAGCCAGGGCGTTGCTGATTTGCTGCTGGTAGTCCGCCGGTTTGGTGAACATCCGCACGGCCTCCGGCACGGCGGCCAGCTTGGCCTCGGAAATGTTCTTTTTCACCTCAGCGTTATACAGCTTGTCCAAGTCATTGGCCTGGAGCACCATGCCGTTGATTTGCTCTTGCAGGTGCTTGGCGGCCATCTCCGGGCTGTGCCGTTTCAGCAACTGGGTGACAATGGAGGGGTCTGTCACCAGCTCCGTTGTCTCTTTCAGCAACTTTTCACTGAGGACCCGGTGCCGCTTGACGGCGTTCTCGATGTTTTCCTTGATTTTGATTTCCATGGTTAAAATCTCCTTTTCTTGTGTTGCTTGTAGCCAAAAGGCCCAGACACGGCCCGCCCGTGAGCGCTTTACCGCCCCCGCCAGTATGGGCAGAGGGGAGCGCAACAGCTATGGGCGGGCCGTGTCTGGGTCCTGGGGTGCTTTCGGTCAGGAGGGCCCCGGTGAAAAGAGATAAAAGCCCAGGGCCCTCCCGGCCTATCGGAAAAAGGAGGCTCACAGGGCAATACCACCGCCCAGCGGCGGGGGACGGGTACCGCCCGCCTAAAATCTAATATTAGTGGGTGCCACACAAGCAAAAAAAGCGGGAGAGCCGTCAAGCTCTCCCGCCGTGTGTAGATCAATCCCATTCGTCCCGGTCCTGCTCATTGTTCAATGCAGGATTAAACGCCACAACAACAGGATAGACCCTATACGGTACAGCGGAAAATCCTTTGTCACTGGAGCGTTTAGCGCTCTGCATCAGCGCATACTTGATTGTACGGAATACATAGTGCCGCAGGGCCTCCGGGTCATGGGGGTCCTCTGCCCGGTTGATAGCCTCCAGCACCGCAAGGGTGGCATCCTGGCGGGCGTCCTCCTGGTCCGTGCCGGATGCGTACATCAGCCGCCGCACGGCATAGCAGGCCTTGTGGATGTCCTCCAGATAGCCCATCAAAATGGCGTTCCGCTCCTCCACGGTCAGGCCGTTGCGGATGCGGGGAAAGCCCAGCTCCTCCGGGTCACAGTCGAACAGCTCACACAAGGCATCAATAGCGGGCCTGGACGGCGCTGACGTGCCCCGCTCCCAGGCGGTGACGCTGTGCCTGTCTACGCCCAGCGCAGCCGCCAGGGCCGCAACGGTCAGGCCAGCAGCAAGGCGCTTTTCCCGCAGCTTGCCGGGGTCCGTGCCCGCCTTGCGGCGGCTCTTGCGCTCCTGGGGCAAGTTGTCCGGCATAGTCGGGGCCTCCAGCCCATGCTCCTGGAAGAACGCCGCCAGGCGGGTCCACGCCTTGACGCCGGGTCGCCGCTCCTCCTGCTCCCAGGCGTTCACGGAGCTTTTACCCACACCCAGCGCCGCCGCCAGCCTTGCTTGCGACAGTCCCAAAGCCTCCCGGTTGGTCTTTATCCAATTTTCCATAATATTCCTTTCCGCACCCTGCCGCCCGGTGCAGAAAGGGCGCAAGGGTGCCTTGTTTAG
>OFGD01000441.1_pt1 | contig 29889 bp, 28 predicted proteins | sample 1521671 | NCBI WGS metagenome assembly OFGD01 (sample SAMEA3504114, study PRJEB24116) | mouse gut metagenome | biome: mouse gut; feature: mouse-associated habitat; material: faeces | place: Denmark | collected 2011 | reverse complement strand
ATTATATTTATGTTAGTTGGAATTATTATTGCAGGTTCTTATACAACTTTTATGATTGAAAAGAAATATTCTTCACAAGGAACAATTCTTTTAAAAGCACAAGTAGTAGATGGAACAACAGTTGATTCGTCTCAATTAAATTCAAATAAATCAATGATTGCTAACTACATAAAACTATTACAAGGAAATAACATTCAAGATAAAATTGCTAAAAATCTAGATATTTCAACAGGCTTGGTTCGTGGCGCATTACGAATATCAAATACTGAAGATACCCAAATTATTGAAATTGGTGCTGTTACAAATGATCCTGGCTTATCTAAACGAATCGTTGATGAAACCATTAGTGTATTTACAGAAACAGTTAAAGAAATGTTAGATATCTCCAATATTATCATCGTTGATAAAGCAGAAATTAATACTGGTCCTGTTTCTCCAAATCTTAAAAAGAATATGCTTTTAGGTGCAATTGCAGGAGTTGCAATATCTTTAGGCTATATTTTACTAGCATATTTATTAGATAGTAAAATCAAAAATAGTGAAACTGCTGAACAAGTTTTAGGTTTACCAGTATTAGGAATAATTCCTTATTTTGAAGATCAATCTGAGGATTAATAATGGAGTTTATCGATATTCATAGTCATTATGCTTGGGATATTGACGATGGTATAGCCAGTTTAGAAGATGCTAAAAAAGCCTTAGTAAAAGCAAGTAAACAAGGAATAAAACAAATTATTGCTACTCCCCATATTATACCAGGGACTACTAATAATATTGATTTTATCAAAGAAAGAATTAAAGAATTCATCAAACTTGCTAAAAACTATGATATTAAAGGATATTATGGCAGTGAAGTAATGCTTAATAGTGATTGTTTGACTTCGTTAAAAAATGATGAATTTATCTCATTAAACAATGGACCATATTTATTAGTAGAATTTAATCTTACTCAAAGTATTAATGAAGATTGTTATGATCGTCTTTATGAATACTCTTTAAAGCATAAATTAATAATTGCTCATGTTGAAAGATACTTTCACAATAAATTAAATTTACAACTAATACAATCATGGATAAAAGATGGTCATATCATCCAAGTAAATAGTTCAAGTTTTCTTGGTGAAAATGGTAAAAAAGTTAAAAATAATGCTTACACATTATTAGAAAAAGGGTTAATTCATGTTATTGCAAATGATACTCATCGAATTACCAAACACAGATATCCAAATCTTAATGATACATATGAACTACTTATAAAGAAATATTCATCTGATCAAATAAAGAAATTAATGTATGATAACCCATTAGCTATTATTAATGGGGAAGATATATTACCTATAGAAATTGATAAAATACCTTGGTTTAAAAGGAGAAAATAAAATCTTGCATACCGATTCTATTACACGTATAATAAAGGTTAAGGAACGTTCATACCCGAGAAAAAACATTAAGGAGAAGGAACGGTATGGCAGAAGGACAAGATGAGTTTTCGTTTATTAAAGAAAAAATCAAGGAAAAACCGATCAATAAAAAACGTTTGATGAAACAGGGGGCTCTTACCATAGGATTTGCGGTCATATTCGGCATAGTCGCCTGTTTTGTATTTACGTTTCTGCGCCCGATCATGGAAAATATGCTCTATCCCAAAGAAGACCCTCTGATTTCCATTCCCGGGGACGAGCCGGAGTCGGAATGGCAGACAGAACTGTCTGAGGAACCTCTTGAAACGGAAGCCGTGGAAGAGACGGAAGAAGCCACGGAAACCGTAATCGTAAAAGAACTGGAGCTTTCCGATTATCAGATGCTTCAGAATAAGATCTATGCGATCGGCAAAGAGGCAAACCGATCCGTCGTCACGGTGACCGGAGTAGTCAGCGATACGGACTGGTTTAATAATTCCTATGAGAGCAAGGGGCAGGCATCCGGCATTATTATCGGGGATAACGGAAATGAACTGCTGATCTTAACGGAACACAAAGTGGTGAAAGACGCCGGGCAGATTCATGTAACGTTTATAGATGAGGGCACGGTCAACGCGTATCTGAAAAAATACGACGGAAATACCGGCATCGCTATATTGTCGGTTCCGCTGCAGGATGTGAAAGAGAGTACGAAAGGAAGGATCGCATATGCGGCGCTTGCCAATTCCCAGACGGTGGAACAGGGAAATATTGCAATTGCGATCGGCAGTCCGCTGGGGACGAATTACTCCATTGGTACGGGAAATATCACGTCCGTCGGAAACGTGATCCAGACGACGGATGCGACGTACACCGTATTTACGACCGATATTGTAGGCAGCAGCAGCAGCGGCGTACTGCTGAATCTGAACGGCGAAGTTGTGGGGCTGGTGATGCAGGACTACAGCGGGAACGGCGACGATAATACGCTGACGGCGATTGCGATTTCCGAGGTGAAAAAAGTAATCGAAATGCTTTCAAACGGCAGGGATATTCCATATCTTGGTCTTAAGGTTGTGGCAGTCACAGATAACATCGCAGTAGAATACGGGCTTCCGCACGGCATTTATATTAAGGAAGTGCGCTTGGACTCTCCGGCATTTGCGGCAGGCCTGCAGAACGGGGACGTCATTGTGGAGCTGGGAGGAAAAGCAGTCAGTACGGTCGAAGCGTACGAGGCGCATGTGCTTTCGCTGGAGCCTGGGACAATAACGGAAATTATTGTAAAGCGTCAGGGAATGGATGAATATCTTGAAGTAGAATACAAAGTATCTGCAGGGATACTGCAGTAAGAAACATATGATCAGAAAGGCAAAACAGGAAGACGGGAAGGAGAAGCCGTATCAGCGGCAAGAGAGAATATGAAATATATTGAAACGTTTCGGGAAGGTGAAAGGATTAATGAAATTTTCTTGTGTAAGTACAAACAGTCTGCGCTTACCAAGAATGGAAGACCTTATGAAAATCTGATTCTTCAGGATAAAACAGGCACGGTGGACGCAAAAATCTGGGAACCGGATTCTCAGGGGATCGATTCTTTTGAAATTCTTGATTATATCAGCATTGTCGGAGACGTAACCAGTTTTCAGGGAGCGCTGCAGGTGAATGTGAAACGCGTCCGCAAGGTACAGCCCGGAGAGTATGATACGAGGGATTATCTCCCGGTCAGCAGCAGGGATATCGGGGAAATGTACCAGGAATTGAAAGGGCACATCGGTAGCGTTGCAAATCCTTATCTGAAAAAACTGCTGCAATCTTTTTTCATCGAGGATACGGCGTTTGCCAAGCGGTTTTGTTCGCATTCCGCGGCAAAAAGCGTACATCATGGGTTTGTCGGAGGTTTACTCGAACATACGCTGGCAGTGACGCGCCTTTGCGCTGTGTTTTGTGAGCAGTATCCGATTTTAAACAGAGATCTTTTACTGACGGCGGCGATGTTTCACGATATCGGAAAAATGGAAGAACTGTCGGAATTTCCTGCGAATGACTATACGGATGAAGGACAGCTGCTGGGACATATTATGATCGGCACGGAGTGGGTCGGCGGCGCAATCCGCAATATTCCGGATTTTCCACGCCGGCTTGGCAATGAATTAAAGCACTGCATTCTGGCGCATCATGGAGAACTGGAATTTGGATCTCCCAAAAAACCGGCGTTGGTCGAAGCCGTTGCACTGCATTTTGCAGACAATATAGACGCCAAGATGGAAACGTTAAAAGAAGTATTGGCAAATGTGCCGGAAGGCAATACGGAGTGGCTGGGATATAACCGGCTGTTGGAATCTAATATCCGAAAGACCGGCAGGTAGGGACGTTATGCAGAAGAATGATTTGATTGAACTGACAATAGAAGATATCGGCATGGACGGCGCCGGAATCGGCAGATATCACGGAATGGCGGTTTTTGTCAAGGACGCCGTGATCGGAGACAAAGTCCTGGCGAAGATTACAAAAGTTAAAAAGACATATGCATATGCACGTTTGACGGAATTAAAAGAGGCTTCCCCGGTCAGGGTGGAGCCTTCCTGTATATATGCCAGAGCCTGCGGGGGCTGTCAGATTCAGCATATGGATTATCAGGCGCAGCTCTCTTTTAAAGAGAGGAAGATCCACGACAGCCTGGTTCGGATCGGAGGGTTTGACGCAGAATTTATAACTCATGTGACGGATCCGATCGTGGGCATGGAAGTACCGTTTTATTATCGGAATAAAGCACAGTTTCCGATCGGCGTGAATGCAGCGGGAGAGACGGTCGCGGGATTTTATGCGGGAAGGACGCACAGTATCATCCCCAATACCGATTGTGCATTGGGGGTTTCGGCAAATAAGGCGGTATTGGAAACCGTGCTGAATTATATGAACGACTGCGGCGTAAGCGCCTATGACGAACGAACGAAACAGGGGCTTGTGCGCCATGTGCTGATCCGGTACGGATTTGATTCTAAAGAGCTTATGGTCTGCATCGTGGTCAACGGAACGCGGCTGCCGGAAGAGAAGGTTTTGACCGGCAGGCTGTGTAAAATCAAAGGGATGAAAAGTATCTCGTTAAACAGCAATCCGAACGACACCAATGTGATTTTAGGCGATCGCACTAAAGTGCTTTGGGGAGATCCTGTGATTACGGATGCGCTGTATCTGCGGGATACAGCTGATTTTAAGCGGCTGGGGGAAAAGACGGTCTATCGTATTTCTCCGCAATCCTTTTATCAGGTAAATCCGATCCAGACGGAGAAGCTGTATTCTCTGGCGCTGGAATATGCCGGATTAACGGGAGAAGAGACGGTTTGGGATCTTTACTGCGGAATCGGTACGATTTCGCTGTTTCTGGCAAAACATGCAAAGAAGGTGTTTGGCGTAGAAGTTGTGCCGCAGGCAGTGGAAGACGCAGCGGCAAACGCGGCGTTGAATGGGATAGAGAATGCGTCGTTTCTGCTGGGGAAGGCGGAGGATGTGCTTACAAAGTGGTCTCATGAGAACGCACAGGAGAGGGTAGATGTGATTGTTGTGGATCCGCCGCGGAAGGGATGCGATCCGAAGTGCCTAGAGACGATGCTGCACTTACAGCCGGAGCGGATCGTGTACGTAAGCTGCGATCCGGCGACGCTGGCGCGAGATCTGCGTGTACTTTGTAACGGCGGGTATGAGCTGAAAAAAGTGCGCGGAGTGGATCAGTTTGGGCAGACGGTGCATGTGGAGACTGTGTGCCTCTTGAGCAACACCCAAAGCAAGAAGAAAGAGTCCTATATTACGCTTGATGTGGAGATGGCAGACTACTATCGCATCAAGAACGAAGGGAAGAATTCTACCACCTAAGGTTCAGCCTCACAATCGAATAGGAATTTGAATAGATAAGCTGCAGATGCGGAAATGATCCGAGATCTGCAGCTTGTTTTGTTTCAAGTCAAAAGAGTCGATTGAAAATAGGAGGACAAACACATGGCAAGCAAGAACGAAAGAGAACTGAAGGTTTGTGCACTGAGCGGACACAACTACAAGCCTGTCCCGTCGATCCGATTGATGGGACAGTGGCTGGAGGCCGCCGGGTTCCACATTGGAGATCCGGTATTGGTCAGATGTGAGGATGGCAAGCTCATCATCAGTCTGGACACTGAAAGAGCGGAGTTGATCGAGGCAGAGAAGGCGTTTATGGAGAAGGAAACCAGAAAACTGCATGAAAGATTCCTGAAGGAGAAGAAGGCGCTTCATGCTCAGTTTGTCGCGGAGCGGCAGGCAGAATATGCTAAGGGACAGGGGAAAGACTATGTTTGATGCAACTGATCTCTCTGCTCTGGATCCTAAGTACTTCTCTATCATCTTCACAGATGCCTTTGATGTGACTGTGATGAGCCGAAACACCGGCCATTATTGGTTCATTCATAATCCGGAGTATCCGACACCGGGAACATGCATCATATTCCACAAGCATAAGGCATCGCATCCATATCATCAGCACGGTCGTGCGAATAGCTTGAAACAGGCTGTCCGGAGCATACAGAGCCACGACAGGTGGCAGATGCAGGGCAGACCGTCTAAGAGATAAAACCTATTACAGAGGCACACAGCAAAGCAGCGGTACCGGAGTGGATCCAGTATCGCTGCTTCTTTTCATTTGTGCCGGTTTTAGAATCAGTCGGCGTTGTAGAGATCCTTTGCAAGCTTCTGAGCTTCTTTGATCTCGGAGTAAGCCTGCGTCTTCTTGATGCCGTATTCAGAGAGAAGTGCATCAAGGATTTCTCCCTTGGTATACTCCTGCTTCAGCAGATTGAGGATACGACCATAGCGCGGATTCATCTCTCTGACCTGACGGATCAGATCATCAATGATAAGACCGAGCAGGGTAGAGTTCTCCAATGATTCTGTCTGTGCAGGATCATAACCGTTGCCGTCTTCCGACATCATATCTTCCAGCAGCTTGTCGTAGGAGAGAATGTTCGGGTCCTTCTTCAGGTCTGCGATGTAAGTGCGAACATCGCTCCAGAAGAGCTTCATGGTGCCGGGAAACTGTTCTGCAGTGACCGGTGTAAAGGCGACTAAAACGGAGATGCCGCTGAAGTGCCAGGTTTCAAGGTTCTCGCGATGATAGTTCATCGCTTTCACTTCGTCCCAGTTGTGAACCAAGAACGGAGCAAGGTACTGTCCTTCCGGTACGGGAAGGTTGTTGTACGAGCGCTTATCGCTGTACTTGGTGAGTTCGTTATCGACCATAACGCTTTTCCTCCGTAGATTTGCGCGGAGGAATCCGCATTATGGCGATATGAAATTGTCCCTATCAGGTGGCCAGTCATTTCGGATTCCTCCTAGTTTGCTTGGCCAGCCTGTTCTACATGGGCTGACGTGATTTACATGGTGGCTTCAGTGAGACGGTAGAACCATCTTCAGCGCTAAAGAAGCAATCTCACCGGAGCTAAGCTCATCATAATCGCTTTCTTTTTATTTGAAAAAACTCACCGAGTCGGATTGAACGCAACAAAAAAGCCCGCATTTTTGCGGGTTTCAACGGATCTGCTTATATAGAATTCAGTACGAGAAGAGGGATATTATGGGCGAATCGCGACTCACCGAGTCGGAAATATTTTTGAAAAAGAAAAAAGCCGCATATCCCAGTGATGGAATAGCGGCTGAAAGTGCTATAGACGTTGTTTTGTGCCAAGAGTTTCGTATCCTCTGGCAGCAAGGAAATCATTGCAGTCTGATAAAGGATGCCCGGAGAGACCGGTAATGCAGAAACGTAAGGCTCTATCTTCTGGAGTATCTTTGAAACTTCTGCCGGCAAGATAGAGCATCTTGTCGACTGTTTCTATATCGAGGGATAGGCCTACACCTATGGCGACGATTGTTCTGACTGTCGGATCGTTCTTTAGGCCCTTTTCTGCCTTTCGGTAGTTCTCTTCTCCGAGTTCAGTCAGAGTACAGAAGTGAGCTTTGCTGATACCTTTGATGTTGATGACTTCAAAGATATATTCCCAACAGTTCTTGTTTGCAGTAGAGAGCAAATGTATTTTCTCGTTCTCCTCAAAGTTCTTATTTCTGCGCTGAAGATCCTCCGACAACCGTAAGACTGCAGTATTATGATCAGCATCATATTTGGATATGTCCTGTTCATCATTTTCGCGATGGAATATGATCTCAGGAAGAACTTCTTTTGCGGATGCGCGACGTATCCGCTGCCAGCCAAAGGACAAGGTGCATTCATCGAGATTGTCCCAGGCATACTCGGTAAGAGTTGCCTTTCCGGTTTCATCAGCAGCGATATACTTTTCGTCGCTGATGACAACATATCCATCAACATATTTGAATCTGCCGGAGTCAATGAGCTTGCGGAAATCGCCATTGGTGCTGTACTCATAGAAAACGTCTTCGAGACTGACGTATGAATGCCATTCTTTTTCGTTTATGGCTTGCAGTACAGACTTTGCTTCAGGATAACCGGTCTCTGTCATGCGAATGAGGGCAGACTGCCTTGATACACCATAGAAGCTTGCGAGATCATCGGCAATGCAGGTGAGCACTTCCAACTTCAGCGGCGTATCCTCATAGCTGTATTGCTGATACAGCTGATCAACTTTAATCTTAAAAGTTTCGATTGGCATAAGGATGCGGGGAGCCAAGTTGTTGGCTTGCCATTCCATACGCTGTTCATCAGTCCATTCTTCACTTTCAATGGGATATACCATGTCAGCGGGGCAGCGGCAAGCAATGAATCTTTCATTCCGGAGAATGGATTTTATCGCTGCATATAGTCTGTGACGATGCCAATGATAGACTTCGTGTGCGATGGTGTTGTTTACGCAGCCGCTGTTACGCTGCCAGTAGGTATAGGCGTCGATCAGTATTGTGCCTCTGGGCACTTCTTCTTCCTTCTCTGAAGTTTTGAATAGATCGTATATTTTTACTTTACCCGGAGAGAAGCAGATCTGGCCGAATATGCTGAAGTCGTCGGTGATCCGATATCCCTGTACAACATTCAGATGAAGTTTCTCTTTAGCGATATCTTCAATAGGAACGCGCATCGGCTCAACTAAGGCTTCCGGATAATACTTTTCCAGAAAAGCCGTAGCTTCTTTATCAAGATCCTTACGAGCGATAATAGGGACTATGCTCTTGGAAGCTGCAATGCCATTCCCGGAGGGCTTTGAATCCCTGCTCCAGGGCTTTACGGATGAAACCTTCAGAGAATCCAGCTTATCTGTAATGACGGCTTCGCAGGAAGCAATCAACCACTGCGATGTTTCTCCGGACATTTTTCCGCGATATTCATCAAATTGCTGAAGTTCTATGGTACAGCTAAGTATGGCATCGAAGAAAAGGGAATCTTCATCGATACGGATATGAGTGGCATATTCCAGAAGCATATCAAGAAGCAGAGCAGTATCGGGATATTTGATGCGTGACATGCTGAGATTCAGTGCTGTTGGATGTACTGCTATATAATTATTTACCGATTCCCAGATGGGACGGTAACAGATTTTGTATATGAATTCTTCAATCTCATTCTGAGCTTTGCTCATGGATAGACACCTCTTTTCGAAGATGTGCCCTCTGGACACAATTATACAAAATGCATTATAGCACGAAAACGGAGAGAATTCAATTAAAAGCGGTGTGTATTCCCGCGTGTATGGAGTTTTTTACTTGTGGTTTTATGGGGGTGGTGGTATAATTGAGACTGTATAAATGTGCACAGTCACCTGATGATATATGAGTTCTGAGAATGGAACCGAGAGGATTGCTATGGAAGTAAGTTACAAGAAGCTTTGGAAACTGCTTATAGACAAAGATATGAAGAAGAAAGATCTTCAGGCACAGGCCGGAATCAGCTGGACTTCTGTCACAAAATTGTCCAAGGGTGAGACCGTGAGTATGGAAGTCCTTATGAAAGTGTGCAAAGCGCTTGAATGCAATATCGGCGACATCATGGATCTGATTCCGGAAGAAGGTGAAGAAAGTGGCGAGCAGTAACAACGACGAACTGATAAGCAAGGCTAGCCCGCACACCGTAAAGAAATTTGAATTGGTTGAAGCATATATTACGGACTGGTCTCAGAAATTAATGAATACACCAACATGCAATGGACTCATATTTATTGATTGCATGTGTAATAGCGGCCTTTATTACGATGAAAATGGGAAAATCGTAAAAGGGACGCCGATTAGAGTGGCTAATGTTTTGAGAAGCGTGGCAGGCCAGTATCCTCATAAGCAGGTGTTCATATATTTCAATGACTATAATCCGGCAAAAATTGACCTGCTCAATGAGAATTTGCCGGAAGAGAAAAGCAATTTCCATATTGTAACAACCAAAGAAGATGGAAATGCTCTACTAAAGGACATTGGCGCGAAGCTGGACCCAGAGAATCATTTGCATTATTTCCTGCTTTATGATCCGTATGATGCATCCATAGACTGGGAAGCGTTGGCCCCTTTTTTCAGATACTGGGGAGAAGTGATGATAAATCATATGGTTTCTGATCCAGTTAGAGCCATAACGCAGGTCAAGAAAAACGATACCAAGAAAAAGTATGAGTCGACATACCTTGCAGATTTTGGTGAATTGGTGCCGTTTGGAAGCAACAAGGATGCTTACCAGGAACGTGTAGAACACATAATAAATGTGCTGAAAGGAAAGCGTAGATATTATGTTTCGGCATTTCCGTTTTATAACACACAAAATTCTCAGATGTATAATCTGATCCATTGCACAAGCAACCCTGTGGGATTCCAGCTTTATAAAACAAAAGCTTGGAAAACATTCAATGATCATTCCTCAACAAAGATGGTCAAGGAGACAGGACAGTTAGAGTTGGATATGTTCTTGGGTGGCGTAAAAACTCATACGGATGAGAACTGTTATGATGTCGATGACATTGTATATTACATGCAGAAGACGTTTGCTGGAAAAAAGCTGTTTGTTGATGATATATGGGCAGCGCTTGATGTTCATCCGATATTCCCATCAGACGGATATAGGAACGACATTAAAAGAGGCCTAAAAAACACATACGGTGCTAAAGAATCAAAAGAATTTGATCCCAGGATGGGTAAAAACAGGAACGTTATAACATTTACGAAAGGATATTGAAGACGATGAAACAAGTAGCAGGTTATATTCAACGTAAGACCATGCTATATGAAACGGGTGTGGAATACGGTGATTATACTATGAACCACGTCTTGGGCTGTGCTCATGGCTGTTTATACCCCTGCTATGCATTCCAGCAAAAGAAACGTTTTGGACAAGTTAAAGACTATGATGATTGGCTTAAACCGAAACTGGTTCAAAACACGCTGGCTCTTCTTAGAAGGGAGATCCCTAAATTGAAGGACAAAATCCAATCTGTTCAGCTGTGCTTTTCAACAGATCCTTTCATGTTTGAATATGATGAGATTTGTAATATGAGCTTGAATGCTATTGAACTGCTGAACCAGTCGGGCATCAGATGTACGGTGCTGACGAAAGGGATATTACCGATCGCACTTGCAGATAGGCAGCGTTTTCCTATGGAAAATGAATATGGCATAACGCTAATCACATTGGATGAAGAATATCGCATAAAAAAAGAACCACATGCAGCGACTTGTCAACAACGGCTTGAAGCATTAGAGGCATTACACAATGCAGGCAGGAGAACGTGGGTTAGCATAGAGCCTTATCCAACGCCTAACCAGATAGATCAGAACTTAAATGAATTACTTGAGGCTGTTTCTTTTGCGGATAAGATTATTTTTGGAAGAACCAATTACTGCACAGAAGTAACGAAGGGATATCCGGAGCATAAACATTTTTACAATGAGAAGGCTCAGGAGGTTGTAAACTTCTGCGAAGCGAGAGGGATTGCCTATCACATAAAGGAAAAGACGATTACGGAAGAATAGGAGCGTGCTTATGGGAACCATCATAGAGTTTCATCAGGTGGCCGATGAGGAAGCGATGCTCTCCAGACTGCTGGTGTACATGAAGGCGATACAGAAGATGTTGGAGCCGAAGTCGGTCAGCAAGGAGCTGGCAGAGGGGCTTCTGGCATGTAAACCGAACCGGCGGAGTATGAAACTGGAACAGATCTTTAACGCTGTCCTGGACAAATATCCGGACGGTGTGACGATAAAGGACATTGACGTAATGTTCAATCCGGATTATAAGGTCGATGTTTTGAAGATCCTGATCGCAGCCAGAAAGAGAAAGAGATACAGTGTGATCTGGCCTGGCAGATTTGAGGATGGAAAACTGGTATACGCGGAAGAAGGATATCCGGATTACAAGGTTTTTAACATAGCAGATTACGACATTACGTTCGTGAAATAGGAGGAAGCGCAAATGAAGTATTCAGAATTGATCAGCTTTAAGCCGATTGAGTCCACGATCCAGCTGTTGGAGACGGCGGACAAGAAAGTCGCTCAGGACATGGTGCAGACATATGTTATGTCCGATAACATGGCTGAGAGCATCAAGGCTACCGTCATTGACCAGCTGCAGATGGAAGAAGTCGTAGACAACAAGGCAGTCATGATCGTTGGTAACTACGGTACTGGTAAATCTCACCTTATGTCTGTCATTGCAGCGATTGCTACAGACGAAGAGAATCTTGAGTTTGCTCAGAATAAGAGATTTGCAAAGGATATGGAGATCATTGCCGGCAAGTTTGAAGTACTGAGATTGAAAGTGGATGGCCTTACAATGCCGCTCCGTGAAGTGATCTTGGCCGAGATCGAGGATGACTTTGCGAACCGGGGCATTGATTATACTGTGCCGGATCTGAATAATGTCCGCGATAATGCCCGCCTAATCAAGGAAGTGATGCAGGCGTTCCAGTCGAAGTATCCAGATAAGGGATACATGATTGTTATCGATGAGCTGCTTTCCTATCTGACATCCCGTGATGAGAGACAGATCGTTCTGGATCTGGCATTCCTTCAGTCAATGGCTGAGATGTGTTCCAAGTCAAGGATCCGTTTGATCTGTGGCGTGCAGGAAAAGGTGTTTGATAATCCGCGATTCAGCTTCGTCAGTGAGACGCTGAAGAAGGTAGGCGATCGTTTTACACAGATCATTATCACAAAAGAAGCAACCGCATACGTTGTATCAGAACGTATCCTGAAGAAGACACCGGAGCAAAAGGCCATGATTCGGCAGCATCTGGAGAAGTTCTCAGGGCTGTATGGGGGCATGTCTTCCAAAATGGAGGATTTCGTGGATCTGTTCCCGATCCATCCGTCATACATTGATGTGTTTAATAAGATCTACGTCATTGAGAACAGACATATCCTGAAGAATATCTCCATGACGATCAAGGATATTTTTGATGAGCAAGTTCCGGAGGATGCGCCTGGCGTTATCTCTTTTGATGATTACTGGCCGGCGATTAAATCCAATGGTCTGCTGAAGAGTGATGTGACCATCAGCCGCGTTGTTGGTGCCAGCGGACAGCTGGAAGAGATCATAGACCGGTCCTTTGCAAAGGCTGCTTATAAGCCTATGGCGAAGCAGATCATCTATGCTCTTAGCGTACACAGGCTTACTACCAATGGACTGGATGTGCAGTTCGGTCTTACGGCAGAAAACCTGAAGGATGATCTTTGCCTGTATCTGCCAATGCCGGAGCAGGATGCAGATTTCCTGCTGGGGGCAGTGAACGCTACACTGAAGGAAATCATGAAGACGGTTTCCGGCCAGTTCATCATCCATAATGAGTCCAATAACCAATATTACATCGATGTGGATAAAGTCGTTGACTATGATGAGCGCATCAAACAGAAAGCTTCCATGATGGCGGAGAGCGAACTGAACCGTTACTTCTATACCGTGGTTTACGGATGCCTGGAATGGGATGCGAAAGAGTATGTAAATGGCTTCAAGATTTATCAGTATGATCTGAACTGGGATTCTCACAATATCTTCCGTGAAGGTTATCTGTTCATGGGTCTGCCGGGAGAGAGAAGCACAGCTCAGCCGGAAAGAGATTTCTATATCCACATCATGCCGCCGTTCGGAGATGTGAGCGCTGATACTCATAATCTGGATGACGAAGTCTATTTCTATTTCCGTGGGAACGATGACTTTAAAGAGGATCTTCGTCTGTATGCTGCTGCAAACGCTCAGGCGGATATCAGTGAGGGTAAGGATAAAGATGCATACCTAGGCAAGGCTACGATCCTCAGGAAGAAGCTCATCAAGTACCTCAGCGAGAATAAGAATACTTGCTTCAATGTTACTTACAAGTGCCATATGAGGCAGTTGATCGAAGTGTTGAAGGGCAAGTACAACCGGGATTTGACATTCAAGGATACCATTGATCTGGCATCCTCCATTTGCCTGGATGAATATTTTGGAACGATTTATCCGGGATTCCCGGTCATGAAGACCAAGATTACCAGAAAGAATCAGGCGGAGAATGTCCGGGCAGCGTTCGATTATTTTGCCGGCAGGAAGAATCAGCAGGCAACACTTATGCTGCAGAGCTTCGGCCTTCTGGATGGCGACAAGATCCGCCCGGAAGGATCCAAGTATGCTTCGTACTACATCGACATGATCAAGAAGCTGCAGCCGCAGGGCGTGCTCAATTATTCCGATATCTTTCAGCCTGCCAATGACAATATGTTCGAGGATAAGGAATTCAGAATCAACTTCCTGTTTACACCGATTATCTTCCTGTCACTGGTTTATGCAGGGCATGCAGTTATTACATTGAAGGATGGAAGTACTATTACGGCTTCCACCTTGGATAAAGTACCGAAGACAAGTGTACTGGATCTGTATGAATTCAAATATCTGTCCAGACCGGCTCAGATATCTATGGCGGAACTTAAGAAGCTGTTTGAAGTTCTGGAAATCAATCCGGCGCTTATGGATAACCCGAATGATCGAGAGAAGGGGGTTACAGAGCTTCTTCAGAAGGCGAAAGAATATACAAACAGTGCAGTGGTCGCGGAGCGCAGACTTACAGAAGGATTCGAACTTTGGGGAGAGCCTTTGGCAAATCAGCAGCAGGTAAGCATGATGCGAAAAGCCGCTAATGCTGTGAAGGATGAGTTTGCAAATTATTCTGCCAAATTCAATACGCCGGCGAAGCTTAACAACTTCAGTCTTACTTCAGAGCAGATCGATGAGCTTGGAAAGCAGATTGAGCTTTTGAAGCGGATTCCGGAGTATATCACATTCAAGACAGAATGCCAGGACGTGGTTACGTATATTTCCTCCATCGAGTTTATCAATCTTGGAAGCGGCATGAAGTCCGCTATTGAAGATGGCAAAGCAGAGTTCAGAGAGATCCGCGACAGCATCATGGACGGTGTGGCCGGAGATGTTGCAGCCGGAAAGGTTGTAGCAAAGCTGGATAAGATCAAAGAGAAATACATCGATATCTATTTTGAGGAACATAAGAAAAAGAGACTGGGTATCGATGACGCGAAGCGTCGCGGAAAGATTCAGGAAGGCCAGGCTCTCAGTAATCTGAGAAAGTTGAAAGGAATTGAAATCCTGTCCGGTGCGAAGCTTTCAGAACTGGAGCAGAGCATGGCAGAGCTGAAGGTGTGCTACAGTTTGACACCTCAGGATCTGAAGAGCAGTCCGATTTGCCCGCACTGCCGTTTCAGCTTGGAGGATAAGGCAAGGAATGTTGCTGGTCAGATGGAGCAGATGGAAGATCGCATCGATTTGATGGTAGCTGAATGGACCAAGATGCTGCTGGATACACTTTCAGATCCGATTATTCTGAATCAGAAGAAATTCCTGAAGGCACAGGAAGCAAAAGCCATTGATGATTTCGTTTCTTCCGGCATGCTTTCGAAGAAGGTGGATGATTTCTTCGTCAACAGCATCAATGCCTTGTTGAAGGGATTTGAACCAGTGGTTATCGAGATGGAAGATCTTATGCATCAGCTGGAAGAATTGCCGCCGATGGATGAAAGTTCCTTCAAGGCGAAGATAAGTGATATCGTTGCCGGATACACGAAGGGCAAGGATACCGGCAAGCTTCGTATCGTCGTGAAGCGCAAGGAAAGTGAGGTTTGATTATGGAATCAAGAAAACTGACAAAAGCTGATCTTGATAAGGTGAGAGAGATAGAAGGATTCCCGATAGCAGACGATGAAGACATCATCGCGCTTTCAGATGCGCCTTTCTATACGGCTTGCCCGAACCCATTTATACAAGAGTTTATTGCCGAAAATGGGACACCGTATGACGAGGCAACCGATGATTATCATAGAGAGCCGTTTGCTGCTGATGTTAGTGAAGGCAAATATGATCCAATATATAAGATGCATCCTTATCATACAAAAGTCCCTCATAAGGCCATTATGAGATATATTTATCATTATACAAAGCCGGGAGATTTGATTTTCGATGGTTTTTGTGGTACTGGAATGACCGGAGTGGCGGCCCAGGCATGTGGTAAACAAGATGAATCCACTTTTGCCTTGCTTCAGGAACTGCCATACGCAGAAGTGGGTAAGCGTAAAGCTATTATTTCAGACTTGGCGGTAGCAGCAACTTTCTTTGCTCGCAATTTTAATAGTTCTATAGATTATGAGACTGCAACATCGCGGATTGATCAGATTCTAAACCAACTCCGAGAAAAATGTAGTTGGATGTATGAAACGTATCATACGGATGGAAAGGGAAATCGCATTAAAGACATAACAGGGAATTATATAAAAGGAAACATGAATTACACAGTGTGGTCAGATGTTTTTATTTGCCCTCATTGTGGCAATGAACTTACCTTTTGGAATAGTGCAGTCGATTACGAAAAAGGAAAGGTCCTGTCTGAATTTAATTGTCCATCATGTGGAATGAAGCTCAAAAAGAAAGATTGTGAGCATGCGAAGCATTCTTTCTTTGATGATGTACTGGGGGAGGTCGTTACTCAGAATAAGACTGCACCAGTAAGAATTAGTTATACTGCACAAGGAAAAAGATTCGAAAAGGTTCCTGATGCTGAAGACATTGCTTTATTAGATAGAATATTTGAAACAAAAATAGAAACTTGGGTGCCGAATAATAGAATGATTGAAGGAGGAGAAGCACGTAGAAATGATCCGGCAGGAATTACTCATGTCCATCATTTTTACACAAGAAGGAATCTAATAACACTGTCCTGTGCTCGGTCATTGATAACGCCTGATGATCATCTTATGTTTGCCATAACAAAAGTGGCTAATCAAATGACCAAGCTATACAGATTCACATATATGAATGGATGCTGGGGAGCCGGTGGCGGTCCAATGTCTGGAACATTGTATATTCCGTCCCTGGTCAAGGAATTGAATATGATTAGTGCTTTAGAGGATTCTTTTGAATTGCAGAAAGTCAGAAATCAGTACTCCTTAGAAGATGTTTGTATATCGACACAATCATCAACGGATTTGCCTCAAATTCCAGAAAATAGCATTGATTATATATTTACTGATCCGCCTTTTGGAGATAATCTGAGCTATTCTGAATTGAATTGTATTTGGGAATCATGGCTTGGAGTTGAAACAAATAATAAGTCGGAGGCGATTATCAATCTGTCACATGGTAAGCAGCTTGTTCAATATCAGGAATTAATGGAAAGGTGTTTTGAAAATTTCTATAGGATACTTAAACCCAATAGGTGGATAACGATAGAATTTCACAATTCCAAGAATTCAGTATGGAATGCCATTCAGCACTCATTACAAAGAGCGGGCTTCGTTGTTGCTGACATAAGGACACTAAACAAAGGGCATAGTAGTTTTAAGCAGGTCACAACATATAGCGCCGTAAAGCAAGATCTTGTTATTTCAGCATATAAGCCTAAGGATAGTTTCAAGAAAGAGTTTTATGAGTTGGCGGGAACAGAGCAGACTGCATGGGCATTTGTGAATCAGCATTTGTCTAACCTTCCTGTTGTTGTGGATGCTGATAATAATGGGAAAATTGATATTGTATCAGAACGACAAGACTATTTGCTGTATGACAGAATGGTTGCTTATCATATTATGAATGGAATTCCCGTTCCAATCAGCTCTACAGATTTTTATAGGGGTTTGGAAGAAAAATATTTGAAACGTGATGATATGTATTTTCTGGCAGATCAAGTTAATGAATACGATACTGCAAGAATAAAGATGGACGTAGAGCCAATACAGTTCAGCTTATTTGTTACAAATGAAAAAACTGCAATCGCGTGGTTATATCAACAGCTTAGTGAGCCTCAGACATATTCTTCCTTACAACCGAAGTTTATGCAAGAAGTGAAAGCGGTTGACAAATATGAAGATATTCCCGAACTACAGACACTTTTAGAGGAAAATTTTCTCCAAGATGAGAAAGGTCATTGGTATATTCCGGATGTTCGTAAAGAGGGCGATGTTGCAAAACTCCGCGAAAAGAAACTTTGGAAGGAATTTGAGGGATACCTTGCTTCAAAGGGCAAGCTGAAACTTTTCAGATCTGAAGCAATTCGTGTAGGTTTCGCACGACTTTGGAAGGATAAAAATTATCAGGCAATCGTAGATATGGCGGAGCGTTTGCCGGATCAAACGGTCCAAGAGGATCCGAACATCCTCATGTACTACGACATCAGTCTTAGCCGTGTATGATTATTGAAGGAGTGATACGGTGCTGGAAACAGGGAAATTTGCGTTTGATACAGTAAACAGCGCAAGTGTACAGATATTAGAGAAAATTGAAGCCTGGGGATACACATCCTTTCGGGTGTTTAATCCTGCCACCGGCACCGTGTACAAGGTTACTGCGGATCAGCTGAAGGAAGACGGTGGGACGAATACCTATGATGAGAATTATTTGCGGTATGTGACGCTGCTCTCCAAGATCAAGAATGAGACTGCCGGAGGATTACTTTCATCATTGGCCAGCGGCGTAATTCCGCTGCCGCATCAGCTCCATGTTCTGAACAGGGCAATGGAGAGTAATACGATCCGGTACATACTGGCTGATGAGGTTGGTCTTGGTAAGACAATCGAAGCCGGCATGGTCATCAAAGAGCTTAAAACAAGGGGGCTGGTAAAGCGTGTTCTTGTCGTATGCCCGACAGGCCTTGTGACTCAGTGGGCGGCAGAAATGCAGGAAAAGTTCCATGAGAAGTTCAATGTGATCCTGCCGTCTGATTATGATACGATCCGCAGACTGACGGATAATGATGATGTTTACGGCCAGTATGATCAGGTGATTTCACCGATGGATTCCATCAAGCCGATCGAGAAGCATGCAGGATGGACTGATGAGAAGGTTGAAAAGTATAACGAAGAGCGTATTTATTCTATTATCAACAGCGGCTGGGATCTTGTAATCATAGATGAGGCCCACAGGGTGGCAGGCTCCACAGGTGAGGTTGCTCGCTATAAGCTTGGACGTTTGCTCTCACAGGCAAGCCCGTATCTGCTGCTATTGTCCGCTACGCCGCATAACGGCAAAACGGAGCCATTCCTGCGGCTTGTACGATTACTGGATGCGGAAGCATTCCCGAATGCAAAATCGATCGTAAAGGATCAGGTGGCTCCATATCTTATCCGGACGGAGAAGAGAGAGGCAATCGATAACAGCGGAAATCTGCTATTCAAGAACCGGATCACTCATCTGGTGACACTGAACTGGGATGAGCGGCATTCGATGCAGCGGGAGTTGTATGAGCTGGTCACAGAATATGTTTCAAAGACATATAACAAGGCACTGCGAAATCGGAAAAAGAACATGTGTCTGATCTTCCTGCTGATCATCATGCAGCGTATGGTGACAAGCAGTACGGCAGCGATCCGGCAGAGCTTGGAGCGCCGTCTGCAGGTGCTTAAGACACAGAGCACACATCTGGGCAATCTTACAGAAGAGGATCTGGATGAGCTTGATATTGAAGATGGCGTTGAGGATGCGCTGGAAGCCATTTCCCTTGACATGGAAGAAGAGATCCAGGAACTGGAACTAATTATTTCTGTGGCAAAGCAGGCAGAGTTCCAGCACCCTGATGTGAAGGTGGAGACACTAACAGATACGATCGATTCCATACTAAACTCGGAACAGGATCAGAAGATCATCGTCTTTACCGAGTTTGTTGCAACACAGGCATATCTGCAGCAGCTGCTTGAAAACAAAGGTTATACCGTATCGATATTGAATGGCGGTATGAGCATTGAAGAGCGAAATGAAGCACTCCGGGAATTCCGGGAGAAGACAAGCATCTTCATTTCGACAGATGCCGGCGGAGAAGGTCTGAACTTGCAGTTCTCTAATATTATCATCAATTATGATTTGCCGTGGAATCCGATGAAGATCGAGCAGAGATGTGGTCGTGCAGATCGTATCGGGCAGAAGAGGGATGTGCACATCTACAATTTCATCATCACCGATACAGTAGAGAACCGCGTCAGGGAAGTGCTGGAAGAGAAGCTGTCTGTAATTCTTGCAGAGATGGGCGTAGATAAGTATTCGGACGTTTTGGATAGTGAAGTTGCAGAATGCGATTTCACGGATGCCTATATGAATACGATCGCAAAGCCATATAAGTTGGAAGAGAGCCTAAAGCCTATCGAGTCTGAGATGAGGCAGCAGCTGAAGAATTCCAACCAGTATAAAGAGATCATCCGGGAAGAGAAGGATCTGCAGGAGCTGGTAGGGCAGGAATCTGATTTCGATGTAGATGCTGCACTGAGATTGATGCTTGCTTATTACAATGGCTGGCAGGGACAGGAGTCTACGCTGATTGACCGGATCGGCATGACAGATTCCGAAATCACGAGACATTTGAAGACCGATATTATCCAGGATCGTATGTCTCCGATATTATCTGTGGGCATAAAGAACTTCCCAAATGAAGAAGGTTACTTTATGCTTTGGGAGCTCTCCATTTCCGATGAAGAGAACAGCAAGCGTTTTGTGCCGATCTTTGTAAATAAGGATTTTGTACTGAGACCGATGGCCGGCAAGCGGATTATGGAACAGTTCCTGGATGCCAATTCAAGGCTGACTGTTAGGGAAGTAGAGAACCTGACATCAGATGATTACGCGATTCTGGAAAAGATGAGCATGGATTTTGCCTATGATACTTTTGTGGATCTGCGAGAGAAACAGCTGCAGAAAAATCAGGAATCCTATAACAAATACATGTACGCACTGCAACTGAGGACTGAGGCTGCAGATCATATCGGGATCGAAAACATCCGGAAGTCCCGTCTGCTGAGATTGGAGCGGGAGAAGGAAGAAATCGAACGAAGCTTTGCAAAGGGAAAACAGGTCTACCCTGATTTTCGTCTATCATTACTTGTCAGATTGGAGGCGTAGGGAGATGTTTGGAGCCTACGTTTATGAGATATCGTCAGCGGAGTATGAGAACAATGTGCTGCTGATCGATGAGGACGGACTGGAAGAGAAAACTGAATATAGCCGGTACTTTACCGATCATGGATTTTCGGTCATCCGTTATGAGAACGATCTTCTCTATCGCACTAAAATCGAAGGACAGGTAAAGGATGGCACCGAAAAGATTCTGATGATTGCGAGGCCGGGGACATATATTCCTTATGATGTGCAGAAGAGCTTTCGGACGACAAAGATCAGCACTGGCAGGCTGTTTCCAAAGCTGAATGCGATGGCGCTTAAGGAAGATCCGGAGCTGGATTATAATCTGCTTACAATGGCTTACCGGAAGAACTTTGCAGATCTGACCGCCTATGGTGCGACAAAAGATTTTCTGCGGGATTCTGTAAGAGGAAAAGTAAACATCAAGAAGTATGTGGACAGCCTTTGCACAGAACTGAAAACTGCATCAGATGAGGCTGTAACCTACTGGGATTGGTTTGCTGTGGCAGAGAAGAAGGCAGGTATTCATGTGCTGGCTGAGCAATACGGGATACCTGTGGATATCGAAGAGACATGCAGACCATTTATTGATTTTGTTCTGAAGGATTTCGGAAAACTGTCTGCGGAAATGGCAGAGGACACGCCGGTGCTTGTGAGCCGGGCAATGGATTACATGCATTATCACAGTAAGAAGTTTGTCCTTATCGTTATGGATGGTATGTCTGAAGTCGACTGGAAGATCCTGTCCAAATCGTTTGATGGGATCAAATATGATCAGGCTCATGCAATGGCGATGATTCCGACGGTTACGTCAGTTTCGAGACAGTGTCTTCTTTCCAATAAGTTCCCGAGGGAGCTAGAGAATCCATGGAGTCAGAGCAAGGAGAAGAAAGAGTTTACGGAATGTGCCCGGAGCCTAGGATTTGCAGATGCTCAGATTGGGTACGAGAGAGGCTATGATGCCGAATTCGGAGCGGCGGTTTCCTGTGCAGCGATTATCGTCAATGATGTAGACGATATGGTTCATGGGCAGCTGCAGGGACGCACCGGAATGTATAACGACATCATGCTGCTGGCTAAGCAGGGGAAACTGATCGGAACTGTCCGGAGGATGCTGAAAGCAGGATTTGATGTTTATATCAGTGCAGATCACGGAAATACTCCATGCACCGGTATGGGAAAACTGATGAAGACCGGTGTGGAGACGGAGACAAAGAGCCACAGGATGGTGGTGCTGAAAGATTTTGCGGACAAGTCCGCGATTATGGAGAAATACCCGGGGCTGATTGAATACCCGAAGTATTACCTTGATAAGCAGTTCGATTATTTGATCTGTGGGATCGGCGGTTCCTTTGATGCGAAGGGTGAAGAGGTTATGAATCACGGCGGCATCACCATTGATGAGGTGATCGTGCCGTTCATTAAGATAAAGGCGGTGGATAATAATGGCTAAGATGGTAGGGCTATCAAGGAATCTGAAGCTTCCCTGGTTGAATGAAGTAGTTCGACTATATGCGGAAGGTTTGGATGATAATCAGATTAAGGAGAAACTTAACGAATATCTGAGCTTTGAAATCGGGAGTCCTACGGTTTTGCGAAAAACCAGAGAAATCCTGATGAATATTTGGGTTTATGAAAATGATTATACGGCGGCTCTCAGAGATGAAGCTCTGCGTTTGTTTCAAAAGGATTCAGACTATGCGCTGCCGGTGCATTGGTGCATGATGCTTGCTGCTTATCCGGTGTTCCAGGATATGTGCCGCCTGATCGGGAAGATCGGAGAATTTGAAGAGACCATTACGACAAAGCAGATCAAGCAGAAGCTGTTTGATGAATGGGGAGAGAGGTCCACACTTTATCATTCCAGCGATAAACTAATCTCAACGCTGAAGGCGCTGGAAGCACTGGATAGTGAGAAGACCGGTGTATATTCCATAAAGAAACATGAGTTTTCAAAGGCGGAGATCGTGAATTTCCTGCTGTATGCAATGATGAAGATTGACGATGCGGGATATTACTCTCTGCTGGATCTGGAGAATTCTGTGTATCTGTTCCCATTTGAATATAAGGTCAGTAAGGAAGCAATCCTTATGGATGATAGATTTACGACAGGGACGTTCGGCGGGGAACTATCGATATCGTTGAAAGGGTAACATGAGCTTAGGAATTGGTGCTTATGCGCGAAAAGTTCTAGAGGATGAGAATACCGTCATATATGAATACGGCGGCTTTAATCTGAATGATCCGGATTATTGCAACGAGGATCGTATACTTGACGGCATGATTACGATTCAAAGAGATTGTTTCGCTGAGCCGGAAATACATGAAAAACTGAAGAAGATGTCTTCCGGGAAAAAGAAGCTTGTTACCAAGCGCATACCTGTATCTGTCGATTATGATCAGATGCTTGAAGATGGGAGGATCGTTGTAGAGAACTGTAGCCATTGCTGGAAGACTACAGAAACGGAAAAGAAGGTGGATGTTATGGCTTGTCATCTGCTATTCTATATTTTTCTACGATACCAGGAAGAAGGCATGATTCCAGAAAACATGAGCTCATTCAGGTGATATGTATGAAGCACGAACATATACAGGTCAAATATTCATTTGAACATGGTGACGAATCACTTCCGCATCTGAAGGATCTGGTTTCAGATATACCGGATCCTATGAAGGGGAAGATAATGGGATATCTGAGGACCCACTGCATTCTGGCTTGTCCAGGGATCATCAAGGATGAAATCAATCCGGAAAAGACGATAGGATATGGGAATCTGTATTCTGACGGGACATACTTTTGGAATGATGCTTTCTTCAATTATGTTGATCGTTATAATATTCCAGTGCCAGAAGCGTTCAGAGAACACATTCTGAAAAACTATAATCAAAGAATGAAGCGTCACACTTTACTGCGCCTGGTTGATCGAGTGGAGATTCATAATAATCCATACTTGGGATATCAATATGATGTCAGTATTGAGAAGTCTGGAGTAATCCGATACCAAAACAATACGGACTGCAAGGATGGGGCTGTATTGTTCATCAAGGCAGATGATGCAGAATATATAATTGATCCTATCATGACAGAGCTGTTCTGTTATGATACGGATGACCACGGCAGGGCAATGATAGATGGTTATCATTGGGAAATTATGTTCTATCGAAAGGAAGAACTGATAGATAAGGTTGAAGGTTGGCCAAACGAGGATACATGGCGCTATGGACGATTCAAAAGTATCATAGAGTTCGCAGAGAGATATATCCCTAAGGATCTTGGATCCGGCCAGATGAATTATTATAAGAATCTAGAGGAGGACAGCAATGATTTCTGATGAATTAAAAGAGATTATTGATCAGATTAAAGAGCAGGGTAGGATGTCTTTCCTTGAAGCTGCTACTGAGGAGCAGATTGAAAAGTTTGAGAAAGAAAACGATATCCTGCTTCCGGTAAAGTATAAAGAGTGGTTACGATATTCCGATGGAGGAGATCTTTATTTACCTGCTGGAGTCCAGTTGTACGGCGTGGCGCATAAGCCGCTGATCGACATAGAAGATAATGACAGACCCGATGATAATTATATTGTTGTTGGCGCATTAGCTTCCGGCGAACCTGTGCTTTTCAAGAAGAATGAAGAGAAGTTTTATGTTTATGATCATGACAGTAAAGAGCTGGATGATGATCTGACGTATGATGACTTCTTTGCTTTATTAAAAGATCTTTATGACTTGCTTGGGATAGGAGAGTGATTCTATGTCAAGAACAAGCATAAAGGAACGAAATAAAGCGATACGAAAAGCCTGGGAAAGAGAGCAGGAATTAGTTAAAGAAGGAAAAGGAACAAGAGATTGGACAAAGGAACAGCAACAGGACATACTTGACCCAGATAAGGGGAAAGCTTACGACGATCAAGGTCGTGCGTTTGAAGGGCAACACATGAAAAGTGCTGCTGAGTATCCTGAATACCAAGGTGATCCAAATAACATTCAGTTCCTTACGAGAGAAGAGCATCTGGAAGCTCATAAGGGTAGCTGGCAGAATCCTTCTAATTGGTACTATGATCCTGTTACGAAAGAGTTCCACGATTTCGGGGATGGAGACATTGTCCCTTGCAAGATTATTGAACTGAGTGATCCGATTGCTGTGCTCGAATCTTCAGAGCATAGTGAGAAAACAGCTGTTGAAGATGATAAGCCGAAAGAAACGGAAAGAAAACAGTCAGCGCCGTCATCAGCTGGTAATCAGGAATCAAATTCTCAAAATACGAGGACGGAAAAGACTACTGCAAAAGCATCGGCCTCTTCAAAATCATCCGGAAATGCAAAGGTGCCGAAAACTGAGAATAGATTAGTAAAAGGCCTTAAATCTGTAGGGAGATTTATAGTAAATCATCCGGTAGAATCTATTGAGATAGCTGGAACAGTGATCGTAGGAGGAATTGAACTGGCATCAGCTTTTGCTGGAAGCCGCAATAAGGGCGGCGGGTCGAGTACTCCTAGCCCTGGCGGGGGAGGAACAACAAGTACGCCCAAAACTGATATTGCGGCTAAGGTTGCTGATATAGTAGAAAAAGCAACCAGAGCTGAAAATGATGTTTCTGGTCATAAGCAACGATATCATACGAAAGATGGAGTGATATGGAAAGACAAAGCTCCATATCATAGAGGCGGGAAAGATAGCTAAAGATTATGCGGCCCTCCGGCGATGAACCGGGAGCCGCTATTTTTGTGTTAGTCTTTTTTATAAAAACTGGTTTCGTAGCCGTCGGCGCGGAGAAGGATGTCCGGCATCCAGTCTGGAGATTTGCCCATCTGCTTACAGATCGCATTCAGGTCAACGTCAGGACTGCATTCGATGATCAGCTCATCATGAACATGGCCGACGATGAAGCAGTGCCGGAGCGTTTTCATAGCGTAACAGAGGATGTCGCGGCTGACGGCCTGGACGATGTTCTCTACGAATTTCGGACCGTAAGATTCGATGCGTTCCCATTTCTTTGTTGATCCGACTCCTTCGTAGGTGACGGACTCTCCGCCATACTGGTTTTCTCCGATGCGTGGCTTCACGTAGGAGAGCAGGCGGCCTGAGGGAAGCTTGATGAACAGCATGCCGCTTTTATAAAAGAAGCGGATCCCGCGCACTTCCGTCTGGATGCGCTGCGTGATGGTGGTTTTGACGGCACGGTCGATGTCCCACCAAAAGGCAGTGATCATCGGATTGGAGTTTCGCCAGGAGTTTACCAGCGGCTGCAGTTCTTCTTCGGACAGTCCCATTTCCAAAGCTCCCATTGACTTCAGAGCACCAATGCTGCCACCGTATCCGAGAGCCAATTCTGCGATCTTGCCCTTCTGACGGAGATGACCGTTGATACCGTGCTTTTCGACCGGAACGCCGAACATCTGGCTGGCAGAGGCACAGTAGATATCTTTTCCTTCTGCAAATACCTTGGAGCGCCAGGTTTCACCGGCAAGGTGGGCCAGCACTCTGGCTTCGATGGCGGAGAAGTCACTGACAATGAACTTGTATCCGGGACCGGGCACGAAGGCTGTCCGGATCAACTGTGACAGCGTGTCCGGGATATCATCATAGAGCAACTGCAGTGTATCGTAATCGCCGGCTTTCACAATGGCTCTGGCTTCTGCGAGATCCGGCATGTGATTCTGCGGAAGGTTCTGTAATTGGATCAGTCTGCCTGCCCATCTGCCGGAGCGGTTGGCTCCGTAGAACTGGAACATGCCGTGGGCTCTGCCATCCCTGCAGACAGCATTCTGCATAGCTTGGTATTTCTTCACGGATGATTTTGCCAGCTGCAGACGGAGCCGGAGTGCTTCTTCCACCTGACCGTCAGTATCATCGATCAACTTTGCCACATCCTTCTTTCCGAGAGATTCTGCTTCTACACCGTTCTCAGAGAGCCAGGCTTTCATCTGCATCACACTGTTCGGATTCTCCACGCCGGTGATATCTTGCATGGTTTCGGAGAGGGCAGCTTTGGAACGTTCATCAAAGGTGATGGCGTTCTCCACCACATCCATATCCAGGGCGATACCTCTGTCGTTGATTTCCTGATCGAGATGATATTCATCCCAGATGAAGTCCGGGACAGGATATTTGGACAGGCGCTTCTGTATCGCCATTTCTACTTCCACATCTCGTTTATTGTAGGATTTGAAGAGTGACCACTTCTCCGGATCGTGTTCCGGAAGGTTCCGGGTGCGTCCGCCATTGCTTTTGGTCGGTTTGCAGGGACTGCAGAAGTAGCGGATCAGGTCTTTGCCTTCCTTCAGCTTTTGATCCTGCAGCTTCAGGACGGCTCCGACACCTTCCAACGAAAGCGGCAGTCCCATATAGGCTGACCAGATCATAGTGCATTTCCAGGATGCCGGATCCAGATACTGGCTGGCAGGATCTTCTGGGATACTGTAACCGGTGTAATATTCCGGGCGATGCTTCTTCAGCCAATTGGATAGACAGATGCGTTCAAAGGAAGCATTGAAAGCCCACTTGGTTACATTCTCATCAGATAATGCTGCAAGGATCTCTTCTGGGATGGTGTCGCCGCAGGCAAGGTCATAGACCGTGACGGGTCTACCATCCACTGAGACTCCGAAGAGCAGTATCTCAAATTCTTCAGACTCAGCGTACTTGTAAGCACCACACTTAGTGATGTTCACGTCGCTGTAAGTCTCTAAGTCGATTGACATTTCTTTCATCATCATTGTCCTTTCCATGAAAAGAGAAGCGGCAGATCATGCCTGCCGCCTCCCATCTGTTTAACGTCTCTCTTCCAGCATCTTCTGGTATCTGAGCTCTGCTTCCTTGCGTTCCAGCTCATCCTTTTCCTTCTTGCGTAAATACTCTTCACGATCCTGCGTTTTTGCCTGAATCATGAACTTGATTCCGAAGATCAGTCCTACAAGGAAGGTCACGAGAAGACCTAAGCATATGATGTTACCGATAAGATTTACTACACTGTTTGCAAATTCCATGATATTTACCTCATTCTTTCTGTAGATTGTCGCAGGCAGCGGCGGTATTGCCGCCACCTGCATTGGTTGTCAGGTTAGTCGAGGAAATCATCCTCATCGTCTGCTGTTGCAAAGTCGTCCTCAGCTCTGGACTTGCCTCCGAGAGGTTCACCGTCGCGAATCTTCTGAAGATTGTTCAGGCCGCAGGCGATACCCTTGTTGCCGTTGCTGTTGAAGGCGTACAGGTTGATGCTGGCTCTGCCGTACACACCGGAGTACACTTCGGAACGTTCCAGGATCGGCTGTCTGTCTGCATCCACGATGCCAGGGGCAGTAGAACTGTTGGCATTGATGAAGTAGCTGTTTCTGTACGCCTCATCATCAGGTCTTTCAAGGTCGCCGTCACGAAGCGGTGTCTTGATTGCTGTGAGAGGGGGAACGGACTTGCCATTTCCCTTTAACTTGGACTGGCCTTTTTCATAAGCCGCCTGGATTGCGTTTTTGATTTTCTCAATCGTCTTTGTGTCAGACTTCGGGATGATGAGGGACACGCTGTACTTCGGTGTGGCTTCATTGATTGACTTAGGGTCCCACACATTTGCATAGGAAAGTCTTGTGTTTGCTTCTGTGATTACCTTAGTTGGATTTACAATTTTAGCCATAATTTTTTTCTCCTTAAATTTCATCAAAATCATCTTTGGCTGTATTGAGTGCCGGGTGTTTGTCTGTTTCCGGCACGAGTGCAGGCTTGCCCGGTGGCTTTGCGACCAGTCCGTCTAATAACTCTTCAAATTTTTTCTTTCCCAGCAGGGAAGTCATTGCTGTAATACCAAGCAGTTTCTTTTCGTAAGGGTCGTACCCGTTACCTACTACTACGGATGCAACAGCGGCTTCATTGGTATATTTGAGGTTGGATTTGCCTTCCACAACCTTAAATCCGTTGTAGGAAACACCGCTTAATGCCTGCTGGAGCGCATAATCTTTTACATCGTTTGCCCAACTTTCAGGTCTTTAGTGTTTTGAAATTCAGCAATGCCAAGAATTATTTCGGATTCTTCCAGTTTGGCAGGAAGTTCAAAATTATAAGTGGCAAGATCCATGTTGTATTCAGCTCTCTTGCGGCAGGCTGTCTTGACCTTGCAGAACTGACAGTGGTCGCCGGCGTGGAAATCGCCCTCGCCATTGTAGGCAAGCTGGGCGGTCGGTGCCAGAACGGTTTCAGCCCAGTTAAGCAAATCTTCTTTCTTCATGGAGAGGTGCTGATGTTGTCGCGTCTTGGCTGGAAGATGGTCATTTCAACAGTTTCTATATCATAGATACCATCGTAGATATCCAGTGATCCCAATGCGTAACACATCATCTGGGGATTGTTTTCTGCTTCCACAAGAATGCCCAGACCATACTTGAAATCTATAATCTGCAAAACCATGTCTGCCACGATCAGGCAGTCGCCAGTTCCGAAACTATCCGGTACCCATTTGCTGAAATCAAGTTTCTGTTCCACCAGAACTTTCGGATCTTCGCATAACTGCTTTGCCTTTGCAAACTGCTCCATAATATAGAAGCAATATTCATCGGTGCAGTCATCCATTTCTGTATCAAAAAAATCCAGATGTTCTGTCGGGTCTTTGACATTCTCGCCTAAAGCACGGAGCACTTTGTACTCACACAGCTCATGGGCATCCGTACCCTGCTGGGCATATGGGGAAGCCTCATCCCTAATTTCTGCACACAGCTTTGCGGATGGCGGACAGGATAGCCAGCGGTGGGAAGCGGAAGCAGAGAGGTATGTGTGTTTAGGCATCGGTCAGTCCCTCCACTTCTTTTACAAGGGCAGGATAGCTGTCAGCCGGAACATCGGTAAGGCTTCCACCATTTCCATATTTCTTAACAATCGCCTTTACCTGTGTTTTGTACTGGCCGCCTGCCTCATTTGCCTTTTTGGCAAGCAATGCCCGGACATCTTCTTTAGAATAAGTAGGAGTTGCCGCTTCTTTCTTAGGCTTGTCCTCTGTTACCGGTTTGGCAGCAGGTGCATCCGCTGTGAAGCATTCCTTGATTGCGTTTGCTACCTGAATCATCTTTTCGCCACAGGAGATTAACTCATCGAGTACCTGTGACAATTCGCTCATTTTGCTCATGTTGTCATTCTCCTTTAAATCTCAATATTCTCTTTTTTCTCTGTATGCCTTT
>OFGD01000365.1_pt1 | contig 33839 bp, 23 predicted proteins | sample 1521671 | NCBI WGS metagenome assembly OFGD01 (sample SAMEA3504114, study PRJEB24116) | mouse gut metagenome | biome: mouse gut; feature: mouse-associated habitat; material: faeces | place: Denmark | collected 2011 | reverse complement strand
AAAACGCTCCGCGGGATGCGCACTGCGGCGTACAATGAAGTTGTCGTATGCGACCGCCGCAGGCACCAAAATGTGCGAAGCACATTTTGAGTTCTAAAGAAGAGTTATGCCCGAGCGCCGGGCAAAAGATGGAGGAGTTGAAGTGGGCTTGCCCACTTTATTAGGGGATGAGAGAACATGTAAGTTATGTTTGCGAAAATAATAAAAAAGGGATATAGTATAAGCAGATATAAATTGTGAAAGAAGTATATGACTGGAGAAAATATTATAATCGGAGGACGAAAGTATGAAATATTGTGTCAGCTGCGGAGGGAAGGCTGGAATTACTTCTCCTAGGACAAAAGAAGGATACAGAGTCTGTAAAGATTGCTATGAAAAATGCAGCGCGCAGACAAAACATCATTGGAAAGAGCTGGATTCACAGGAGATTGCGGAGGATATTGCCAGATGGCAGGAAAGAAATATAAATGTTTCACCAGAGGCTATGCAGAAACCGAAAGAATATTGTGCCAATTGTGGGGGAAAATTAGGATTATTCGGAGGGAATGAGATTTCAGAAGGGTTTGCATTGTGTATAGATTGTGTAAAACAATGCAGTCTTTTGGTGAAAGAAAAATTATCAGAAAAGACAATTAATGAAGTCAAAAGAGATATCATGCAAATGAAGTCATATCCAGAGTATCGTGCTACTGACAGGTTTGGGAAAATTTCGTTTGATAAGGTACATAAACTTTGGAGAGCCGAAGGCTATCCGGTAATGAGATACGAGGATATTATTGATTTTGAAATAGTAGATGTAAGAGAGAAAAAATCGGATTCTACGACTAAGGAAGATAAAAAAGGAAGAGATGTTACTTATACAAGTTATTCAGAACATTTTTTACGTTTGGGAATTCAATTTGTCATACAAGGAACAGAGAAAGTATCGTTTCTGGCGAATTATGCAGAACATTATGAAAATGTTAAATACCATAGTCAGTTGTTGGAACAAGTGCATGATGCGGCAGGATTTTTGAAGATTGTGTTACATGAAAATGAAACGAAAAACAAAGCTAAGGATATATCGCATGCGATGCAGATATCGGCAGCAGAGGCAATATTGAAATTCAAGGAATTGTTTGATTACGGACTTATTACCGAGGAGGAATTTGAGGCGAAGAAACAACAAATTCTGAATCTGTAAGGGGAAGAATATGTGTCTTGCGTTTGGGCATATTTTTCTGTGGCTATGCACAAAGTTCTGGTGAAATTGGAGGTTCGAATATCATATGACAAACATAATAGTGGAAAAAATAGCTTTGAATTGTGTGAAAATATTACTAAAAGCATTGATGAATTCGTCTGAAGTTTTCAAAGAAACCATTTGCAAGGAAGCTAGGAACGAAGGGATTAATACTATAATAAAGTATTGGGGAGAGAAAAAATCATCACCGCAAACAAAATTCGAGCAATTATTAAAGAAAGAGCTTCAACGTATTCCAGAGGAATACCAGCCTTGTGTTGAGCAACAGATTAAAGACATTTTTACAGAAGAGCTCTATATTCCGATAGAATATTATAATCCAAATAATCTGATGAATTTACAGAGGTATCTTGTCGAAAAATATATGCAGTTCCCTGCCGTCGACAGAGATTACGAGGGAGAAGTAAAAAGCATACTCTGGAAGGTGGCTGAGTGTTTTATTGAGATTAGAAGAGATGGAGATGGGATTCTTCATGATCTTCTTGAAGCGATAAAGAATCTTCAAAAGCAAGTGAATGAAGGGAAGAAGAATTACATAAATTTATCCAAAGAGGTGCAGGAGCTGCAAGAGACTATTGTTCAACTTCGTTCTATTATTGAAGGATATTTGACCAGAGGGGAAAATGATATGTTTCCGGACGCTCAGTTGCTTGTAACAGATTTTAATCAACTTTGGGGAAAAGCTTGTATAGAGATAGAAACCGTACCGGATGAGAACCTGAAAGATGCGCTTGAAAAGCAGGACGCTTTGATTGGCTTTCTGGAGCAAACATATAAAACAGATAAAATGAAAGAGCTTTGCTTTGCGATTCCGCGTCAACAATCTCAAAAAGCATTATGTTACACGGTGTGTGTTGGAAGTAATGAAGCGCTGCCTCTGTTTTATGCACAAGCGTTGTTTCGACGAGCAAAGATATGTATTCGCAGATATCGGAAAGATCAGAATTTTGTTGATTGGGATAAAGCTGAATTTGATTTAGAAAAGGCGAAAGAAATCGTACTTGCCAGGAATTATGACGAGTGTCTGGTTGCGGCCGTACTTAATCTTCCGGTTATTTCCGGAGATTTGTATGCAGAAATATGTCGTGCAGAAGAAGAGTTGAATGGAAGGAACATACCATATAAGGATTTGAAGGAGGAAGGGGACAGAAAAGTTATCCTTTCGCCATTCCAATGGATGGCTTGTAGGGAAAATTGTGAATTTTTATTCGAACCGGTATTTAGTGCGTCATTTGACAGCGTAACGGGGAAAAATCCGGAGGATATGGAACAAATGGAGCTGTGTTTGTTTCAATTGGCGGCAAGTGGAAAAACGATTCTTCTTCAACCGCCGCAAATTATTGACAATGCGAATATGCTGCGGCTGATTCAAAAGAACAGTTTTAGAACGCTTTGTAAACAAGGGGTGATTTCCTGTTCTACGTTCTCTTATGGGGACGGAACGCTGGCAACGCCAAAAGAATATTTATTACGCAATCTTAAAAATACGGACTTTGTTTTCAGTAGTCTTGCGGGTTTACGCGGGGTGAACGGTGAACGAAATCGGGCGATTCTTTCTGAGGCTTTGGAAAAGAATCTTCGCTTTATGGATTTTAAAGGCAGATTAGATGAAACAAGCAGAATCGAGTTAGAGGAAATCTACGACAGCTATAAGGTGGCGTTTGAACTTTTCCATGACAAAACACTTTTTCGCTATCATCAAAATAAGAAATACAGGATTCCTTCGAGGACATTAACGACGCATGGGGCTGTATCGTTGAATGAAGTATTGGATAGGCGGATAGAGGAACTGGAAGAAGATGAACAAACATGTCATATTAGTGGGAGACCGAGGCATCTTCAAGAGTTCCGAAAGCTTATGGAATCGGCAAGAGAACTGGGATGTCAAAATAGAAGTGAGTATGACCGTTTTTTAAATCTTGAGCATACCAGTTCAAATGTTAGCCGGGAAGCTATTGAACTGTTTCGCAGCATCGTACATCGCTGTTATATTATCTCCAATGGTTTCCGCAGTTGTGATACTGTATATGCGGGAGAAACAATAGATGAGTTATGTCTGCATCACAAAGGAAATGATTCATTTCGAGACCAGATGAAGGAAGAAATAACTGCCGTAGATTATTTCTTTGAGCAGTATATAGCGCCAGATTATACAATATCACCGAAGATCGATTGGGGAAAAATAGTGGAGTTAGTCAGCATTTCCCGGAGAGTATTTGCGGATCAAAATATTCCGGCTTCAAAGAGATGTGACGTTTTGGAGAGGGAAACAGGTCTTGATGGTTATAGACCGGATATACTGGAAATTCCTATACTGCTTGAACAAGAAGCAGAAACTTCGGATGGAATTCCTTATAAAGTTTCGACGGTAGAATTGCCAAATGCAAAAAAGATTACATCTGACGTATATACTAATTAAAAGGAGGACATATATGGATACCATAAAAGCATATTTTCAGCTTGTTTCACAGCGTCCCGATTTATTTACAAACTCACCGGAGATGGAACTTATTCTCGATGAAACACAGATGAGAAATTTTGCACAAGAGACCGGAAAGAGTATGGGGATTGTATACGACAATTCACCGTATTATCTTGTATTAGCAGATCTTTGCAGAGATCAAAATGGATTATTTAGTTATGCGCGCGTTGCATATTGTAATCCGCAAAGCAATGGTGCCGTAGCGATTCCATATTGTAATGGAAATCTTGGATTACTTACTATTTTCCGGCATGGACCGCGGACGCAGATGTTTGAATTCCCAAGAGGTTTTTCCGAGAGACCAAAATTAACGCCGCAAGAAAATATTTTGAGAGAATTATCGGAAGAATTAGGTCTAGCAAAAGAGGAGTGTACGGTGACTTTTCTTGGAGATATAAGGGCAGACAGTGGACTGTGTAGTGGAAAAGTACAGATTTTTCTTGCCAGAATTGCATCTTTAGCAAACATTTTACCTGGAAAAGAAGAAGGGATCTTGGGATTTTCCTGGGTGAGTGAAAAGCAATTTCGGGAAATGATAGAAGAAGGACTGATTGAGGATGCTTATACAATAGCTGCTTATGCCAAATGGATTTGTGCTCAGAAAGAGAGCGGCTATGTTTAGGTGAATGAGTTTGTATTTAGAAAATTTTTATATAAAATTCGTATTATATTCATTGCCTTTGCATAAAAAAGTTATATAATACCATATAGAAAAGGTGGTATCGAGTATGAGAGAGAAATTTGTACGTTTTATGTATGGCAGATATGGTCTGGATCAGTTTTCAAGGACACTGTCCTTTGCGGCGATTGGATTGATGGTGGTTTCAACATTCGTGCGGTCAAACATACTTTATCTGGTTTCGCTTGCGGCATTTATTTATGCATATTTCCGTGTGTTTTCAAAGAATCATGCGAAGCGTTATCAGGAGAATCAAAAATATCTGCAGACGATGGCGAAGCTTCGGGAACGTTTTGGAAGATTTAAGAGCACAACGGCGCAGAGAAAGACGCACCATATTTATAAGTGTCCGGTGTGCAGACAAAAGATCCGAATTCCACGAGGAAAAGGGAAAATAGAGATTACTTGCCCGAAGTGTCAGGCGAAGTTTATAAAGCGAAGTTAGCAGAGTTGGAAATTATTGTGAATATAATAGGAATAATGTGGAGACCCTCATAAATGTAGAAACATTTATGGGGGATTTTTATGGGTAGAACAATGAGGCGATTGGAAGAAATAAAATGGTATCAGTGGCTGGGCTATATATTGCTTGCTATCTATGTGGCAGCGGGAGTCAGTTTTTTTGTTTTTAGTATAAAGCTTATGATATTACCGGTAAAATATCTTGCAGGGATAGGTATATTTTTGCTGGCGGCAGCAGTCATAGTATTTGTAATGCACGGCAATAGGGTCACGTCTGTGTTGGCAAGTGCATTGACCATCGTGTTAGCGGCAGGATGTGTATTCGGAGTAAATGCGTCCGGCAAAATGCTGAGTATGATGGATGAGGTGACGGTAGAGGATACGCCAACTACGGTTCCAAAGAATATTCCGGATTCCTTTGTCATGTATTTAAGCGGAATTGATACCTATGGAAATGTAGGCAAACGCTCTAGGAGTGATGTAAATATTTTGGCGGTAGTCAATACGGAGACAAAAAAAGTATTACTTCTATCCACGCCCCGGGATGCGTATGTAGAATATTTGGCGACGCAGGGAGCGAAAGATAAACTGACGCATGCAGGGATTTATGGAGTGGAGGCATCCATGGATGCATTGGAACGCCTGTATGATGTGGGGATTGATTATTATGTAAAAATTAATTTTACCGGATTTATAGAAGTAGTGGATGCGCTTGGAGGTATTGAAGTGCATTCTGATTATGATTTTAGCGTCGGAACACTCAAAGATTACAAAAAGGGATATAATAAGCTTAACGGAATCGAAGCGCTTGCATTTGCAAGAGAACGCTATAGTTTTCCGGAAGGTGATTATCAAAGGGCGAAGAACCAGATGGAGGTCATTAAAGCAGTTGTAAAAAAATGCGCGTCTTCTTCGATGCTTGCGAATTACGGTTCGGTCATGGATGCATTGGCTGGAAGTTTTGAGACGAATATGCCCAATGCGCAGATCGCGGCGCTTGTGAGGATGCAATTATCTGATCATGCTCAGTGGGAGATTATTTCCTATACGACGGAAGGAACGAATATGCAAGCACAGACTTATTCCATGCCAGGGCAAGAGTTGGATGTGATTCAATTGAGTGAAGAATCTATTGCGATGGCGCAGCAGCTGATTGAGAACGTGAGGAAGAAAGAAGAAAACTATGAGGAATAGCAAAGAATACAAAAGCAGACCTGCATAGATATTTTCGATGGTTCCTTTACATTGGAGAGGACAAAGGGTATGATAGAAGACAAAAGACAAATATGCAGGGAGAAGTGCAGTATGAAATATGATTATCTGGTAGTAGGAGCGGGGCTTTATGGAGCAGTGTTTGCTTACGAGGCAGCAAAAAAAGGAAAGAGATGCCTTGTAATTGATAAAAGGGGACATATCGCAGGAAATATTTATTGTAAAGAGATAGAGGGGATTCAAGTACACCAATATGGCGCTCATATTTTTCACACATCCAATAAAAAAGTCTGGGAGTATGTGAATCAGTTTGCAGAATTTAATAACTATATCAATTCGCCTATAGCAGTCTATAAAGATGAGCTATACAATCTGCCTTTTAATATGAATACATTTAGCAAGATGTGGGGAATTCGCACACCAAAAGAAGCGAAAGAAAAGATTGCGCAGCAGGTTGCGGAGAGTGGCATTACCAGACCAAAGAACTTAGAAGAACAAGGAATATCTTTGGTAGGGAGAGACGTGTTTGAAAAATTGGTCAAAGGATATACGGAAAAACAGTGGGGTAGAGACTGCAAAGAGTTACCGCCTTTTATCATCCAACGGCTGCCGGTACGATTTACTTATGACAATAATTATTTTAACGATCGGTATCAGGGGATTCCAATCGGTGGATATACCAGACTGGCAGAGCAGATGCTGGAGGGCATTGAAGTAAAACTGAACACGGATTATTTTTCATTTATCAAAGAAAATCCGGATATCGCGGAAAAAACAGTGTTTACTGGTATGATTGATGAGTATTTTGGATACAAGCTTGGAGCGTTGGAATATCGCTCGGTATATTTTGAAACGGAAGTGTTGGATACAGATAATTATCAGGGAAATGCGGTTGTAAATTACACGGAGCGGGAAGTACCATATACCCGTATCATCGAACACAAACACTTCGAGTTTGGCAAACAGGAGAAAACTGTCATTTCCAGAGAGTATTCTTCTGAATGGAAAGTGGGGATGGAACCATATTATCCGGTTAATGATGAGAAGAATAATACGTTGTTTGCACGGTATAGAAAACTGGCAGCGAAGGAAAAAAATGTAATCTTTGGAGGCAGATTGGGAGATTATAAATATTATGATATGGATAAAGTGATAGAAGCAGCACTGGATTTGTGTGAAAGAGAATTGTAAAGACGTCTGAAAGTGGGGACTGGTGTAAAAACACCAGTCCGTTTTTATAAACATTATTAAATTTTCCAGAATTCGTCTATATATGCCTTTGCTGTTTCTTCATTCATAGAAAAGCATTCTGTGATTCTGTGCAAGGTTTCTTCTTTGGACACATGAAGAGACTGACAAGTAATGATCAATGCGCGGATTCCTTCACGGATTCCTTCTTCACGCCCAATAGTTAAACCTTCTTCACGCCCAACGGTTAAACCTTCTTTTCGTCCAACGGTCAAGCCTGCCTCGCGGCCTTCCTGAAATCCACTTTCTTTGGCTTCTTCTTTTAAAAATTCACGGAATTCTTCTTCATCCCATTCTGTAAGTATCACATCGATTACCTCCGCTTTATTTTTGCGCAGTATTTCAGATAAGATTCCGTTTTTAATACACTCGTTTACAGCTCTTGAGACGGCTTCTGTTTCGTCCGTGTTGGTATTTAAGTATTCCCGGACAAGAGCCACGAAGTAAGCATATTCCCCTAAGAGATGACATTTTTCCATCAACTCCCGATTATGTCCAAGATTAATATTCAGCATAATTGCAGTACATTCTAAGGCGGGAGACATGTTGTCGGATGTTTTTAGGAACAAATCGCTGAGACGAAGTTCTGTACGCTCCGGTTCATTTTGGGTTCCATTGTAAAAAACGATGTATTGCGGAAGAGGAATCTGAAAAGCCTTTTCGGAATACAATTGTTTTTTAGAAGGTTCAATGTAACTGCGGTATAAATCTGCGAAATAAAGTAAACCACGAAGAGGCAGATTCGGGCTGAAAGAACTTTGGTGCTCATAAAGGTTCAAAATATTGCCGACAATAAAAGAAAGGTCATTCTTTCTTCCCATGTACACAACATCTTCCAACGTAGTAATGGAAAAGTGTTTAGTGTTCTTATAGTTAGTACCATTGATTGCATTATAAAGATCCAATAAATCTTTCTTCTTTCGAAAGATGATACGAAATAACTTATCCTTATACTTTTTATTTATTTTTGCCATTGTTTCTCCTTAATTATAACAAAATGATAACTGTTAGTAAAGTGTCATGATAGAAAATGAAAAGATAAGTAAAAAAATCTGTATACAAATTAATATCTGATCCTATCTGGATAGTACACACTATAACATAGTTCTAATATATTGTCAACAATGCATGGGATAAAAATTAGTTCCGTTTTTTACAAAAATTCACGAAAATAGGACTGTTTTTGACAAGAAAAATAGGAAAAAAGTATATAAAATATAATTAAGCAGTACAAACAAAATAAAATCAGGAGAGGAAGGCAATGAGAAAAACGATGAAACGAGTCTTGGGTGGTATGCTGATGTGCAGTATGGTTTTGACAAGCATGACCGTACCATCCTATGCAAAAGAAGCAGAAAAAGACACAAAAGCGGCCGGCGGATATATATGGTTAGACAATGACAAATATATTGAATATCCGGAAGAACAGACAAGTGCGGCGGCAAGCAGCACACAGAGCGGTTACGGTGCGAACCGTCTGCTAGATGGCAACAATGACACAAGATGGGAGGCATCATGGAGCAACGCGCCTGCAAGTATCGATGTTACTCTGAGTGCACAGAAGGCAGAATACATTACAGGAATTGAGTATGTATCCCGTCTGGACAACAACATCAACGGAACGATGTCTGATTACGAAATTTTCGTAAGTGAAGATGGAAGTACATATGAAGAGGAACCGGTGGAAACAGGAAAAGTCATGAAAAAACTGGGCACTTATTTCCTGACATTTGAGGAACCGGTAAAAGCAAAATCCGTAAAAATCACGTCTGATGTACAAGCTGCATCCGAGATGAGGCTTCTCTATGTTCCAAGTGATGCAAAAGACTATACCGAACTCTTGGCACAGGCAGAAGACTTAGGAGAAAATGCGCGCGAGCATGCAGGAATGGATAATGGATTATGGTTTCCGGATACTTTGGATGCATTTGAAGCAGGGCTTGCCAATGTTCCAAAGGAACTTCTGGATACAGAAGAAGACATTTATGAAGCAAACCGACAGTTATTTGAATTGATTCGTGATTTGAAAAGAGCACAGTTGGAAAGTACGGTGGGGTTAAACGGAAGACTTCGCGCAGCAGAGGCAGCATTAGAAGCAGCAACTGTAGGAGAGACACCTCTTACATGGAGTCAGGAAGCGATAGACACATATGCAAAAGAGGTGACGGCAGTTGGAAATACGGCTGGCTCACAGGTAGCCGGAACAGGACTTGTAGCAGACGGTCTGAAAACGTTAGAAGATGCGGCATATGCATTTAATCTCGCGCAGAACAAACCGGCAGTTACATTTACCGGAGAAGCATCGCAGCCGCTTGCGTATATTGTGGATGGCGTGACAGCAAGTCATTTTCAGGGACGTGGAAAAGGCGAGAATGTATATCTGGAGCTTGATTATGAAAATATGATTCAGTTCGAATCCCTTACATTCCAGACATGGTGGGCAACCGGACAGTGTATCAAACAAATCAAGGTACAGTATAAAGACGAATCAGGAAATTGGAATTGGGTAGAAGACGGCAAAGTATTTTCTATGAACTGGACTACGAATACGGCATAGTCTGAATCAAAGACAGTGAATTTTGCGTCTCCGGTGAAAGGAAGTGCAGTTCGCATTTATATTATCGAAGCGACGAGTTCTTATGTGATCGATGAATTGACAGTGGGATTTTCGGTAGCAGAAGAGATATGAGAATCTACATTGAGCAAGAAGAAGTGGAATTGGCAGAAGGAGAATCCCTGCAGCTTGTCGCAACGGTTCTTCCGGAAACAGCGAGTAATAAAAATGTGACATGGTCTTCTTCCGATGAATCTGTGGTATCTGTCAAACAGGACGGAACGATCACCGTTGTCGGAATTCCCAAAGGACAAGAATCCGTAGAAGTTGTGATTACGGCGACAACGCAGTACGGCAATAAGACGGCACAGTGTGTGGTAACAGCACATCCGAAATTAGCGGAAGAATCTGATAAAGAAATATGCGTGATTCGTCTTCAAAATGCATGGAAGCTCGTGAATGCGGCAAAAAAAGAAGATTACAAAGAAAATGCGATTGCAAAATTTAAAGCAATCCTGACAGAATGTGAGGAAGCACTTGCAAAAGATATGACAGTTGGTGCGATTGCAGATATGGAAGCAAAGATAAAAGACGCACAGAAAGAATTTGAAGCAGCTTCTCTCATACCGATTCGTGAAACAAAGAATCTGATTGAACGTGTCACAGGAAAAGACAGCAGTGATAATTTTATCGTAGAAATTATCCCAGCCGATGAAGAGACCGGAATGGACGTATACGAAGTAGATTATGCGGATGGCAAAGTGATCTTAAGAGGAAATAATGGCGTAGCCCTTGCGACTGCATACAACTATTACCTGAAATATTATGCATATTTGGATTTTCCATATGTCGGAGAAAGTAATTTAGTGCTTCCACAAGAACTTCCGGTGGTAGAAGAACCGGTAAGAATCGTATTTCCATACGAGTACCGTCATTATTTCAATGAAAACTGTGAGTATAAATACACAACAGTTCTCTATGGAGAAGAAGAATGGCAGCATCGGATTGACTGGATGGCAATGAATGGATTTAACATGTTCCTCGTAGATATCGGAGATCATGCGGTATGGTACAATGCAAAAGAAGAGCTTGGATTGGATGATGCAGCTTTAGAAGAGCTGAGGCGCTCCAACAAAGGTACCGAGCAGTACTATGGAAGATATGAACTTTCGCAGGAAGCAGTAGAAAAAGAAGGCGCGCTTGCAAAGAAAGTCGTTGAGATGGCATTTGCATTTGGCATGGAACCGGAAATCCGTCCATTCGTAGGACAGGTTCCATTCATGTTCCCGAATCAGAGAGAAGATTACTATGGAAGCAGCTCTAAAGCAAAAATGATTATCGACCAGCCAGGTTCTTTATTCGACGGAATGTTTTTATATTCCGCAGCACGATGGATGAACCTTCCTCAGGGCGTGTTTATCAGTCCTTCCGTAGAAACTTCTGACAGTGCAAAGGCAGAAGAAATGCACGATAAATTCCAGCAGATTTCCGATATTTATTATGAGTCATTGATGGAAACGTTAGGATTTAACGAATACGGACGTACTCCGAAATTCGGATATAAAGACCTGATTGGTGAGCAAGGATTCGTAGTGTCACATGCGGCATTTCCAAGAACCGTATTAAAAGAGATGAGCGACCAGCTCCTTAAGCTGAATCCGGATGCAATCTGGATGCAGACCTCCTGGAGATACCAGACATGGCTTACACAATACTATGAAGAAGGACATCTGATGTTCGTAGATTTGAGTGCAGATAACCGTCCGAAATGGAATACCAACAATGAATTCGGACAGACACAGTGGTTATGGTCTATGTTATTTAACTTTGGCGGAAACACCGGACTTGGCGGCGGAATGGATCATATCGCATCCAATGTCATTGATACAAGGGTATCTGCAAACTTCATGAAAGGGGTTGCGATCGCTCCGGAAGGCGGAGATACGAACCCGGCACTTTACGGACTGATGGCAGAGATGACATGGCGTTTGGAAAAACCGGATATGGACCAGTGGTTAAAAGATTATGCAAAACGCAGATATGGTGCAGACAATTATGCACAGGCACAGGAAGAAATCGACCGTGCATGGGATACGATGCATCATACGATTTACAGCAAGTTTGTAGCCGGTGACGGAACATCCCAGACATTGATCAACGCAATGCCGAAATTATCCGGTGCAAAAGCGCGTACATACGGCAGTAACGATAAAGTATATCAGACACAGGATATTTTCCCGATATGGGAAGACCTGATAAAAGCAGCGAAGAAGATGGATCACCCAACGCCGCAGTTCTTGTATGACTTAGTGGATATTAACCGTCAGGTACTTGCAGATATTTCCGGGGAAGTATATGCAAATATTCAGCCAAGCTTTGTATCAGGCGATAAAGAAGAAGCAATGAGATATGCGAATCTTATGATTGAAATCGCAGAAGATTTGGATGAGATTTTGGCAACGAATGAATATTTCCTCGTTGGAACACGTCTGGAAGGGGCAAAAAACAGGGGTGTGACAGATTCTGATCAGGCATATTTTGAAGAAGTGGAAAGAACATTCCTCACATACTGGGTACTGGATGACCCACTCAAAGGAACAGAAGGTCTTTTGGATTACTGTAATCGTCATCTTGCAGGTCTTATGACAGATTATTATGGAATGCGCTGGGAAATATTTGCGAAATATCTGGAAGAAGGATTGGATGCTGGTATGAATGCAACTCAGTTTAATAATACGCAGCAGCCAAAGATTAAGAATGAAGTTCTTGAGAGAGCAGAAGAATGGGCAGAAGACAGAACTCCTTATCCGACAGAGGCAACTGGGGATAGTATCAAAGTCAGTGAAAAACTTTGGAAAAAATATCAGTCACTCATAAAAGAATTGTATGACCCGGAAGCAACAGATGATTCCAGAGATATTCCGGCAGACGGTATGACGGCAACTGCAGGAAGCCAGCAGTCAGCAAGCGGATCCGAAGGACCTGCATCGAACGTACTGGATAATAATGCAGGTACTATCTGGCATAGTAAGTGGGCAGGTGAACCAAGAGAAAACTTATGGATTGATATTAAACTGGCAGAACCGACAACGGTTGGCGGACTTCGTTATCTGACAAGAAGCGCTGGCGGAACGAACGGAATCATTACCAGATATCGTATTGAAGTAAGCCAAGATAATGGGGAGACATACACAACAATTGCAGAAGGTAAATGGAACGGAAGCAATAACTGGAAGCTGGCAGATTTTGAGGCGGCAGAAGGTGTGACCAATGTTCGTCTTTATGCAGTAGATTCTCTTACTCAGGATGGAAAGAATTATGCATCCGCAGCAGAAATACGTCTGTTAGAACCAAGGGCAGCAGAGCCGGTAGAGACAGATAAGGAAGACTTGGCGGCACTGATTAAGTATGCCGAGGATGCACAGAAAGCGGAAAGCTATCAATATCTTGTACCAAAGGTAAAAGAGCTGTTTGAAAAAGCTCTTGCAGATGCAGTTGCAGTGAATGAAAATGCAGCAGCAACACAGACAGAGGTAGACAAAGCATACGATGCACTGCTTGCAAAAGTACATTTGTTAGACTTTACAGGCAATGCCGAGACCCTGCAATCTGTTGTAAGTATTGCAAGCGGAAAGGTAGAAAGTGCCTATACAAAAGAGAGCTGGGCACCATTTAAAGCAGCGCTTGAAGCGGCAGAAGCAGTTCTTAGAGATGCAAATACACTTCAGGCAGAAATCAATGCGGCACATGATGAGTTGCAAGCAAAAATGAATGCACTTGTGAAGGTTACGGTAAATAAAGATAAACTTGCAAAACTCGCAGCTGACGCAGCGAAGTACGAAGCAGGGATTGCGAAGTATACGAAGGATACGGCAGCGACATTTACGGCAGCGTTAGAAGGAGCAAGGGACGTACTTGCAAACGCAGAAGTGCAGGATGAGGTAAATGCAGCATATAGTTCACTTCTTAGAGCAATCTTTGGTTTGAGAGAAGTACCGAACAAAGACAAGTTAGAAGACTTACTTGGCAAAGTAAAAGCAATGGACTTAAGTGCATACAGCGCAGAAACCGCGAATGCAGTGAAAGCAGCCTATGCACAGGCAGTTGCAGTATTCGAAGATGAGAATGCAGACCAGAAGGCAGTCGATGCAGCAGCAGCGGCATTAGAAGAAGCGGTGAAAGCAGCGAATGCAGAAGCAGGAGATCATACTTCTGATAAATCAGATAAAGTAGCTTCTTCTGATACAGGAAACAAGACAACTGCAACAGGAAAGACAGCAAGCACAGGAAAGACAACAAGTAAAACGGCCGGCAATACGGCAGCGAAGACAGGGGATGGCGCTAACACAGCAATACCTGTGGCAGCACTCCTTGTGGCAGTTCTAACAGCAATTGCAGCTTGGAAGAAAAAAGCAGATCAAAATAAGTAAATTTATTGAGGGTTCCCAGATTTGTATGGGAACCCTTGTCAGTTTTTAGTAGGAATTTGTTCTTATTTGTGCGATTCGTGCCGAATTATATAAAAAAATAATGCAATAAGGAGAATTTATATTAGCATTATCGGTTAGAAGTATTGTATAATCGTAATGTAATATGTTTTGCATTTATATGCAAATCGAATAAAAAGGAGGAGAAAGAATGAAAAAGAAAAAAGTATTAGCTTTGTTTCTGGCAGGAATCATGACGGTTTCCGGAGCATTTACCGGACAACCTTCTGTACGGGCATCCGAAAATGGATATGTAGCAGATAATCAACTGTCAGAGAATGGAACAGCCGCGCCTGCTACATGGGGAGCGCTTCCGAATGCAAATCAGTACCAGTATCAAAAAGAAGAATTGGCAGCATTTTGTCATTTCGGACCAAATACATTCAATGAGATTGAATGGGGAGAGAATTACGGCAGCAGAACACCGGATGAAATCTTTACGTTAGAAGAAGACTTTGACGCTGATACGATGGTGAAGACTTTAAAAGAAGCAGGATTCAAGAAATTGATCGTGACTGCAAAACACCATGATGGATTTTGTATCTGGGCAAGTGATTATACGACATATGACGTAGCCGAGACAAGCTATAAAGATGGTAACGGAGATATTCTTGCAGAGATTTCAGCAGCATGTACCGCATATGATATGGACATGGGATTGTATCTGTCACCATGGGATATCCATGAGCCTAGCTACGGATACAAAGATGCAAATGGCAATCCGACAACTGCAGAAAATGACGTGTTGGATTATAATGATTATTATGCCGGACAGTTAGATGAAATCCTTGGGGATGACAAATACGGAAATGCAGGACATTTCAATGAAATCTGGATGGATGGTGCCAAAGGAAGCGGCGCGAATGCACAGGAGTATGATTTTGCAAGATGGAACGAAGTTATTCAAAGCCATGAAGGAAAAGCAGCAGGTTATGAAGCCGACTGCCTGATGTTCCAGGCAGAGGAATTTACGACCGTGCAGTGGATTGGTAACGAAAGCGGAATCGCTAATGAAGAAACATGGTCAAAATCAAAGCTGGTAAACGGACATGAGGTTGACAGTAACCGAAGAGGAAACCAGTATATAGGATATGAAGACGGAACCATGTGGACCGTGCCGGAAGCAGACGCGCGTATTACATCCGGGTGGTTTTGGGGAACAGCCAAAAGAACGCCAAAGAGCCTTACAGATCTGGGACAAATGTATTTTAATTCTGTAGGACATAATGCACCGCTGCTTTTGAATGTGCCTCCGAACAATCAAGGAAAAGTAGATGATGCGATTCTTGAACGTGTTACAGAATTCGGAAAAGAAATCAAAGATACATTCAAAAACAATCTGGCAGCCAACGGTGCGGCAAGCGCATCCGAAGTCCGCGGCAATGACATGGCATTCAAGGCAGGCAATGTGCTGGATGGTGATGATGATACATATTGGACTACCAACGATGGAACAAACAGCGGAAGCGTAGTGATCGATCTTGGTTCTGAGAAGACCTTTGATGTAGTTTCTATCGAAGAAGCAATCCAGTACGGACAGAGAATCAAGAGCTTTAAGGTAGAGTATCGTACCGGTGATAACAGCGAATGGAAGACATTTGATCAGGGTACGACAATCGGTGCGAAACGGTTAAGCAGAAAGAGCGCGGTCAGAGCAGATCAGGTGAAAATCACTGTGACAACAAGTGAAGCCGTACCGATGCTTAGTGAAATCGGTGTGTTTAAGGCAAGCAGCGGATTCGAACTTGTAAGCGCAGCTCCGGAAGGAATGGATGTACTGGATAATACAGATAACGTACATTTTTCATACAGCGGATGGACGCAGGAGACTGGACAGCAGTATATCAATGGAACGAATATGTGGGCAAATCCGGGAAAATCACTGGAACTTACATTTGATGGAACCAAAGTATATCTGATGGGAACGCTGGATCCGAATCATGGAACAGCTGATATCTATATTGACGGTGAGTTTGTAGAAACAATCGACACTCACAGAACTTCACGTGCCGTAGGACAGAAGATATTTATATCCGATGATCTGGAAGATGGCGAACATACATTAAGATTGGAAGTAAAGAATAAAGCAATCGGTCTTGAGGCTGCATATGTAATCAATAATGGCGGCAAAGGTATGATCGAGCTGGAAAAAACTGCTTATACCATGAACGAAGATGAGACGATGGATGTCGTTGTAAATCGTATTGGTGGTACGGCTGGTGAAGTTACTGCAATTCTGGAGCCAAATCCGGGAAGCGCTATTCAGGATGACTTCGATACTACACCGCAGATAGTGACATTTGCAGATGGCGAAAGTCAGACAACGGTTCCGGTTACTACAAGAAGAAATACCAATGAGACTGGCGATCAGGAATTTAGCATTGAGCTTACGACACCTTCCGAAGGACTGATCATCGGATTCACAAAAAGGGCAGCGGTGACAATCAAAGATGCAGATGGCCTTACAAAAGCAAAACTGCAGGAATTGGTAGACGAAAGCAACGCTCTTCTTGCAGAACATTACAGTGGCGGATGGGATGCATTTACAGAAAAATTAAGCGCGGCAGCTCAAGTTCTGGAAAGCGAAGCGTCAGACGCCCAGATTCAGAAAGCATACAACGATTTGGAAACTGCAAAAGGCGCACTTGTAAAGAGAGAAAAATATACGGAGCAAGACCCATTCAGATTCCCTTGGAAAGAAGGAAGCAGTTCTACTCTGGAAGCGGAATTTGCGGAAACATTGATCAACACAGGAAATGAGCCGCAATGGTACTTGCAGATTTCAGAAGCAGGTTGGGCAAGTAACGGAAAATTCATTAACTGTCTGGATGTGGCTGACATTGTTGAGTATGCGTATTATGCAGAGAAACCTGGAACATACAAAGTGACCGTGGATTATCGAAGCGGTGATCCGAAAAATGCATTGTCCTGGACAGAAAAGAGCGGAAAGATTGAACCGGGAGTTAAAGTTGCAGGCGCAGGCGACGCAGCACAGGCAACTCATACGGAAACTTTTGAACTGAAAGTATTAGAAGCAGGAGCAGGAACACTGGTATTTACAGGACCGGCAGATAAATCTCCGCAGCTTGACAAATTTGTCATTGAACCATTGGAAATCGTACTGGATAAATACACCGTTACCGCAGCAGCAGGCGAAGGCGGAAGTATTTCCCCGGCAGGCGAGACGGAAGTTACAGAAGGCGACAGCGTGAGATATGAAATCACGGCAAGCGACGGATATGTAGTGGAAGATGTTCTCGTAAATGGAGAGTCTGTAGGAGCAGTGACAAGCTATGAAGCAGCAAACATCAGTGCAGATATGACGATCGAAGCAAAATTTGCATTTGTAAATTATACTGCAGCCAATCCATTTGCATTCCCGACCCAAGTTGACGGTGAGGAAAAAACATTAGAGGCAGAGCATTTCATATTAAGAAATACAGGCGATAATGAAGCTTGGCCGTTGGAAACTGCAAAGGCAGATTGGGCAAGTAACGGAACGTTTGTGAATTCCTTAAATACCAATGACCAGATCGTACTTCATTATTATGCAGAAAAAGCAGGAAGCTATGAGGTTAAGGTGACATTTAGAAGCGGGGATTCCAGAAATGCACTTGTGTGGGCAGAGGAAAACGGAAAGATCGAAGCGGGAGAAAAAGTAGCCGGTGCGAATGACGGGGCAAGGAATACGCATACAGAAACCTTTACATTAAATGTACTAGAAGCAGGCGCAGGCGTATTAACCTTTACCGGACCACAGTACAATTCTCCGCAGTTAGATAAGTTTGACTTTGTTCTCAAAGAAGTAACAGGACAGCCGGTGGAATCTGATAAATCTGATTTAGAAGCACTTGTTCAGTATGCAAACGATCAGAAAGATGTAGAAGGTTATGATATGTTGATACCGGCAGTGAAAGTACCATTTGAAACAGCATTAGAAGAAGCAGAAGAAATGCTGAACGATGCAACTGTTACACAGGAAGAGGTAAATGCAATGTATGCAGAACTGCTTCACTGGGTACACATGTTAAGCTTCCTTGGAGGAGATAACACGGAACTTAAGAATAAGGTAGATATGGCAGAGCAGGAAATCCTTCCAAACATCGGAAATTATACCGCGGAAACCGCAGAAGCATTTATAAAAGCGCTGGAAGCAGCAAATAAGGTGCTGGAAGATGAAAATGCATTCCCAGAAGAAATCGAAAAAGCAAAGACAGATCTTCAAAACGCGATAGACAATCTGGTGGAAGATGAAAAGAAAGCTGATATGAGCAGATTGCAGGCACTCGTTGAGCAGGCAAGAGAAATCATGGCTGGCGATGTGAGCGGATATGTGGAGGAAAGTGTAGCAACACTGGAATCTTCGCTTGCAATGGGTGAGCTTGTATTGACACTTCCGGATTCCCAGCAGAGCTTTGTAGATATGGTAGCAGATGCATTGGAAGCGGCAATCACAGGACTGACACAGAAAGAACCTGAAAAGACCCCGGCAGATAAGAGTGAACTGATCGCAGTTTATGAGGCCGTGAAGGACACAGAACTTGATAAATATACAGAAGAATCTGCAAGTGTATTTGCAAATGCATTGGAAGCAGCTAAGGCAGTGATTGACAATGAAACCCTGACAGAAGAAGATCAGGCAGTGGTAGACAGAGTGAAAGAATTGCTGCAGGCAGCATTCGATGAGCTGACACTGAAAGCTGCAAGTGCAGATAAGACTGCACTTAAGAAACTCATTGACAAATCTCTTCAGTATGTAGACAACGCAGACAAATATACCGAAGAAAGCTATACGATCTTTAAGGAGGTATATGATCTGGCAGTTTCCGTATACCAGAACACAGAGGCGACTCAGGCAGAGGTAGATGCAGCAAGAACGAATCTTGAGGCTGGAAGAAGGGCGCTTCGTGAAGTACCGAATAAAGACAAACTGGAAGAACTCTTAGAACAGGTTGCAGGACTGGATTTAAGTCTGTATACCGCAGAAAGCGCAAAAGCAGTGAAAGCGGCATATGCAAAAGCAGCAGCAGTGCTTGAGGACAAGAATGCAACACAGGTTGAGGTCAATAACGCAGTGAAAGCATTAGAGACGGCAACGCAAGAACTGAAAGAAGAGAAGAGCGACAAAAAAGCAGTTGCTGGTGAAGCAGGCGACAAAGTAGCTTCCGACAACGGAAAGCAAACGACTGGCAAGACGACAAGCAATGCAACAGGTAAGTCAGCAGCGAAGACAGGCGATGCAGCGAACATGGCAATCCCTGCGGCGGCAGGACTTATGGCAGTGCTTGCAGCAATCGCAGCTTGGAGAAAAAGAACAAACGCATAAGAGATACGATATAATGAAATAGAGATATGCGAATAATCGAGTAGGAGGCTAACCAACTAATGGTTAGCCTCCTACTCGATTGCTTTTTTCTTTTGTGCATAATTACGAAAATTGATTTCCGTGAATCCTTCGTCTAAAAACTTGACAAAAACAGTATGTTTTTATATAATGCAGATGAATTGCTCGGAGGGCATATTACTCGTTGGAAGTAATACGCTGGATAAGGCGCAGATTGAAAAGTCTGTTCTTTATCCAGCTTTTTTTACTTTTTGGGAAGTGAAAATTAAGTGAGGAAGAGAATAATATGTACCTGGCGATGGAAAAAACGGAACAATAAAGTGCATGCTGTGAAAAAATAGAAATGAATATTGTAAGGGGTGTAAAAATGTATAAACATCACGAAGAATCATTGCAGATCATGAAGAACTATTATCGTGTACAGAAGGGCATGATTGCTTTCATTTTTGGCGGAAGCGTGGCGAAAGGGATGGAACGGGAAAATTCCAATCTGGATGGAATGGCGGTGGTCAGCCAGGAGGAATTCGAATACCGGGAAAAGCATCATTCCTTAACAGATGTGATTCAGGGGAAAAGCACATACGAAGAAGGGTAGTGAGCCTACAAGAAATTCCTGAGCTGGTCACAAAGATTGCGGTTTTTCAGGAAGCGGAAATGCCTGATAAAATGTTATCGTTTTACAGTGATCTCATGTTGGATTACGGATATTACTGGAAGGTTTGCAAAGCGGATGAATATATGAAGATCCGTGTGGCGAGTGAAATTATATATTGCATATACCGCCTGATACTGCAGGAGAACAAAATTCTGTTTCCATGTAACCGCAGATTGGAGCAGTATGTATGGCAATGCGAAGATAAGCTGGAGAAAATAGTGGAAAAGTGCAGGGCATTCTGCGAGTCGATGGATAATGATCTGTTAGAAGACATTATAAACAGTTATCATACATGGACAAAATGGAAGCTCAATTCGGATATAAGCGTGGTTAGCGGGCGATATCAATTGGATTTTGAAAAATGGTGGTATATTCCGCGTCCATTGATTGGCGAGTGGTAATGCAGGTTACTTTCTCAGCCATGCAAAAAGTAAGGAGGAATTATCAATATGGGTCATTATATTATAAAATGCTGTTCGCCAGAACATGTGGAAGAATACGGGAAAATATATGCAAAAGCATTTTCCGGAGAACCTTGGAATGACTGCTGGAAAATAGAGGATGCGATACTCCATATCAGTGAAATTTTAGAATCAGAACAATCTTATGGATGGGAGTGCTTGTCAGATGGCAATGTAGTAGGGTTTATTTTGGGCAGTACGATGCTTTTTCATTATGGAAGAGTTTTTGAGATCAATGACCTTGCTGTTTTGCCGGATTACCAAAGAAATGGCATTGCAACGAAACTCCTGAAACACTGTATTTCAGAGATGAAAGAGCGTGGAATAAAAGGCATAAATCTGATTACCGCAAATGAAGGCACGCTTCCGGAATTTTATGGCAGGTATGGCTTTGAAAGGGAAGAGGAGGTTATATTGATGGGAATGAAAATAGAATAGTTCTCAATGATAATAGGCAAAAACTATTAAGTGGAGGGAGAGAATGGTATGGATCTGCTTACAAGCAAAATAAAACCAATGTATTTTAGATATTTGACTGCCGCATTCGGAAGTGCGTTGATTTCGTCCATTTATGGTGTGGTGGACATGGCTGTGGTAGGGCAGTATCAAGGACCGGAGGGCACGGCAGCATTAGCGGTGGTTGCCCCTGTCTGGAATATTATATACAGCCTGGGGCTTCTTATGGGAATCGGCGGCTCTGTCCTTTTTACTACCTTACGGGGGGGAGTCTGAACACAATCGTAAAAAATCTAATGAATATTTTACTGCCGCACTTATCGGGGCAACAGCTTTGGCGGTTGTTACATGGTTGGCGGTGATCTTTTTTGATGGGGAACTATTGCGTTTGTTCGGGGCGGAAGAAACACTGCTTCCTCTGGCAAAGAGTTATCTGTTTCCGGTTAAATTTGTAGTGCCGAGTTTCCTTTTTACACAGCTTCTGTCAGCCTTCCTGCGTAATGATGGGAATCCGACCCTTGCTACGAAGGCGGTTTTATTTGGTGGGATTTTTAATGTGTTCGGAGATTATTTTTTTGTTTTTGCTCTAAATATGGGAATTATGGGGGCAGGGCTTGCAACTGCGATTGGTTCTGTTCTTTCCTTGTTGGTCATGCTGACTCATTTTCTTGGTAAAAAGAATACGTTAAGATTTGAGAAGCCCGTGAAATTGTTTTTTATTCTCAAATCTATTTGTATAACAGGATTTTCCACGTTCTTTATTGATGTGGCGATGGGAATCCTCACAATGCTGTTTAACAGACAGATTTTAAAGTATCTGGGGACGGATGCATTGGCGGTTTACGGTATTATTATCAATATAAGCACTTTTGTCCAGTGTTGTGCTTACAGTATTGGTCAGGCATCTCAGCCGATGCTTTCTGCGAATTTTGGTGCTGGAAAAGGGAAACGTATTGCACAGATTTTGAAGTATGCATTAGGGACGGCAGCAGTATTTGGAATGGTCTGGACTGCGCTGGCTGTTTTTGCCCCGAATCTTTTTGTCCGTATTTTTATGAAGCCGACAGAGGAAATTCTGGCTATTGCTCCGGATATTATCTGCAGCTATGGCGTTTCTTTCCTGCTGCTTCCGTTTAATATTTTTTCAACTTATTACTTTCAGGCACTGATGAGACCTATGGCTTCCTTTATTGTTTCTGTTTCCAGGGTGCTGTGGTCAGCGGGGTATTGATCTATATTCTCCCGGTTGTAGCAGGAGCAGGAGCGATCTGGTTTGCTATGTCGGTTACGGAACTGCTGGTTGCAGTTTATGTAACGGTGAAAATGGTGCAGTACACGAAGGCAGTATCGGAGCGTTAGCAGACGAGGTGGGGCATGATTAAGATTGGAATGATAATAGGTGGACGTTATGAACTATTAGAGAAGATTGGTATAGGCGGGACGTCAGAAGTGTATAAGGTTAAAGATTTTAAGCTGAACCGTTTTGGTGCGGCCAAGATACTGAAACAGGAATTCAGTATAAATGGCGATTTTATTTCCAAGTTTAGAATGGAGGCACAGATGGCAGCGGGAATTATGCATCCGAATATCATTGATGTCTATGATGCAGGAGAGGAGGACGGCATCTTTTATATTGTGATGGGGTCGGTGTACTATATTTCGCCGGAACAGGCAAGTGGGGGTTGCAGCGATGAACAGAGTAATATCTATTCGCCGGGTATTACGATTTTTGAGATGCTCACAGGAAGGGTGCCTTTTAGCGGGGAAGCTACGGTGGATATTGCTATTGATTAAAAATAAAGCTTGAGTCTCTTCCGTAATTATCCGTTTTGCGGCTTTCTATATTATCAGACATGTAGTATACTTAACATATCAAACGAGATGAGGAGGCTGTCAAATGTCAGGTTCACACGGTACGTTATGTATAAATAGTTTTTATCCGGAAACGGAATTAAAGATAACAGAGATACCACAGGATAAGGAGCAGATTTTCATACGAATGAAATCAATATCCAAGAAATGCAAGTGTTCGAAATGTGGTTGTATCACAGATAAATATCATGGAACCTATATGCGTAAAGTACAAGATCTTCCTATTTTAGGAAAAAGAGTCCAACTTGAAATTTGTTCTCATGAGTATAAATGCATGAACAATGAATGTGATGTGACGACCATTGCTGAAACCTTCGATGGATTTCTTAATGCTTATAGCCGCATGACAGAAAGATGTGCCGATTTTATCTGCACGTTAGCTTTGGAAATCAGCTGCGAAGGCTATGCACGCATTTGTGAGGCGCTTGGGATTAAGATCAGTGGAGATACTGTGATAAGATTACTGTTAAAAAAGTATGACTCTCTCGATGTACCTATGGGATTATTATCGTAAACGAAAAAACACATGAACCAATCACGTTACTGGATGGAAGAAACGCAGATACACTGCGGGATTGGCTTAAGAATCACAAAAACATTAAAGTTGTTACTCATGACCGGGCAAGTGTATATGCAAAAGTAATATCAGAAGAATTGCCGGATGCTATGCAAGTAGCAGATCGATTTCATTTACATCAAAACTTTTTATTTATAGTTGTTATCCGAAGGTTTGGGAACTTGAGTGCTGTATCAAAGAATTTTGAACTATTTTTAGAAAACGAAATGTTCTTCTACTTTACCTGTTTATAGAAAAATATTGCAAGAGTAAGATTAGAACCATAAAGCGTTTTGCTGGAGGCAAAACTAAGAGATATGGAGAAGTGCAAAAACGGATAATTGCGGAAGAGCCAAGCTTTAAATCTATGGCTCTCAAGGCTTAAAATAATCAATGTGTCACTGCCTTTGTTTATGTATAAAAATCACTGTCATTTAATATTTTGCGATATTCATTTGGAGGACTTCCAATCGTGTTTTTGAACAATTTTGAAAAATGTTGGGAATCATTCATTCCGATTTTTTCTGCAATTTCTGTCATGGTCAAATCTGTGTTAGCGATCAGTTCGATAGCCTGATTCATCCGATATGTATTGATATAACTTAAGATGGTCATGTTCATATGCTCAAAAAAGATTTTGCTCAAATATCTGCTCGAGATATTGAGTTGTTTTGCAATCTCTTGAATCTTAATCTTGGACGTATAATTTTCCTGAATAAAGTTCAGTGTAAAAGTAACATATCTGTTCTGGTCAGAATGTTTCTGCGTATAAGAAGACAAATCTTTTCCGGTAATTTCGATGATGTATAACAAAAGTTCGGTAAGATGCAGGTTTGTATAAGCGCAGGCCAGCATGGAGTCTTTGCGGAATGTGGATATGATTCCGGTTAAAATTGAGGAAATCCGTTCGTCTGCCTGGGTGTGGAAAAATGAATTGCAACAAAATAAAAGTGTTGTCAGAAGATCCATCGGGTATCCGACAATTTTTTCCAGGGAAAGGGCAGCAAACTCTTTTGGATTAAAATGAATATGTTTAAAAGAGCAGGTGTCTTTGGAAGTCAGATAAATCGAGTGAGATACATTTGGCAGTATCATGATGAAATCATTGCATTTGCAGGAGATAACGTCATTACCAATGTCCATTTTGCACTCACCTTGGATTAGTTGATAGATTTCAATATTATTGTGAATATGTTTGGGAAAAGAATAGTAGTTGTGTCTGTGCTGAATTGAGGCACTTTGTATGATTTTTTCTGTCAATATTACATTATCTAGAGCTGGGATTTCCGGTATGATTGATTTTGCCATGTCACTCTTCCCCCCCCCTTAAAAGCTATATCATAAGTTGCCTTATATTATTATAAGGGAATGACAAAAGATTTACAATAACAATAAGAATTGGTATATAAAGGAAAACGTCAGGATTATTCTGTGATGTATATTCTTTCCAGAATTGATTAAGGATTTTGTGAATAATATTCATTTAATATTTTGCAATAAGTTTAGTGCTGAATGATAGAATAGAATAACAAAGTGGGCAAGCCCACTTCAACTCCCCCATCCCCTCATTCATGAGGGGCTTGCACGCTTTGCGCGCCGAGCGTGGTCAGCTTTTGCTGACTGCCTCCGCTCACGCGAGTGCGTATCCTCCCGGAGGGTTTTATGATATAGGAAAGTACGAACTTTCCTATATCATAAAAAATCCGAAGTCAATTCCAATCAGGAACGACTCCGGATGTCTATCATCTAATGCGGATAGCAGGACTTGAACCTGTACCCCCTTGCGAGGACTAGAACCTGAATCTAGCGCGTCTGCCTATTCCGCCATATCCGCTTAGCAAGTAATAGTTTATCATAAAAAAAATACAAATGCAAGTCTAAAAAATTTATTTTATTTTAATTGCATATGAAGATACAGAAGCATAAAATATAGCCATATGGGCATATTTTGCATTTGCCCGAAAAGTAAGAAACAGCAAGGAATTATTTGGTAAATTGAGAAGTATTTGCAAAAAATCCAAAAAGGAAGGGCAGACAATATGACAAAATTATGTGTGAAGAAGCCGTTTACCGTGTTGGTGGGAGTGATCATGGTAATCGTGTTGGGAGTAATCAGTTTTACGCGTATTACAACAGACTTGCTTCCGGAAATGAGCTTGCCGTATGTGGTGGCGGTTACAACTTATCCGGGAGCGACGCCGGAGAAGGTGGAAAGCTCGGTGACGACCGTCTTGGAAAGTTCGCTTGGCGTCGTCAATGGTGTGAAATCCGTATCGAGTACTTCTGCCGAGAATTTCAGTATGGTCATGCTGGAATTTGAAGAAGAGACCAATATGGACAGTGCTATGGTAAAATTGTCTACGGCAGTAGAGCAGCTAAAGGAGGCGCTTCCGGAAGAAGCAGGCAGTCCGATGCTGATGGAGATCACGCCGGATATGATGGCGACCGTCACGATGGGCATCGATATGGATGGGATGGATGTCAAAGAGCTGAGCCAATTTACGACAGAAAATATCATTCCGTATCTGGAGCGTCAGGAGGGCGTTGCCAGTGTCAGCACAACGGGTCTTGTGGAAGAGATGGTAGAGATTCGATTGGAGCAGGATAAGATTGACGGGATTAATGACAAATTGCTGGCACAGATGGACGAAAAGTTTGCCGAGGCAAAAGCAGAGCTGGATAAACAGACTGCACAGTTAGACAAGGCAAAAGCGGAACTTGCAAATGGGAAATCGGAGCTTGAACGTCAGCAGGAGAATACATACAACGAGCTGGCAAAATACAGTCAGATGATGGATGAGGCGATGGCGCAGTCGGCGTCCTACAGCGCGCAGCTTGTGAACCTGGAAGCAGCGAAGCAGGCGCTGACATTTGAAAAAAAGGCTTATGAACAGGCAAGAGAGCAAATCAGTGATGCTTTGGAAAAACTGATGTCGGGTATTACGCTGGATATGCTTGTGGGGAATGGAACCGAAGAAGACAAAGTACGGTATGAAGAACTCAAAAAGATGATTGTGGAAATGGCGGCGGGCAGTCCGGAATTTGGCGCTCTTTCAGAGGAACTTACCTGGGATAATCTTGTGAAAATCGTGATGCGCCCGATAGAGATTGATGCCGAACTTTCGAATCTGGAGACGAAGATACAAGCAGCAAAGGCAGTGAAAGAACAGGTAGATGCAGCAGTTAAGGAAGCAAAAGATAACTATGTTGAAGTAGAGAAGGGAAAGATGGCGGCAGCATCGGCATTTGGCGCGGGAAGCGCAGGTATTACTGCCGGTGAAACACAGCTTACTGCTGGCGAAGCACAGCTTGAGGCTGCCAGGGTACAGTACGAGGAAGCAAGAAAAAAAGCGCTTGAGAGTGCAAACCTGGATCAGCTTTTGAATATGAATACCCTTTCTCAGTTGATCTATGCACAGAATTTTGAGATGCCGGCAGGCTACATTTCCAAAGGAAAGGATCAGTATCTTTTGAAGATCGGAGAAGCATTTGATTCTCTGGATACCTTAAAAGATGCATTGCTTTGCAGCATGGATGGAATTGGGGATGTGCGTCTTTTGGATGTGGCGCAGGTGACGGTGATTGATAATGCAGACGAAAGTTATGCCAAGATGAACGGGAATCCTGCGATTGTCTTGAGCATTTTTAAAAGTTCGACAGCAGGAACTTCTGCCGTATCAAAAGAAATCGGAAAAGCGGCAGAATATTTGCAGGATAAATACGAAGGGTTTCATCTAACTTCTTTGATGGATCAGGGAGACTATATCGAAATGATCATAGATTCCGTATTGTCGAATCTAATCTGGGGTGCGCTGCTTGCGATCATCGTACTGATTATATTTTTGAAAGATGTAAAACCGACGATCGTAGTTGCATTCAGCATTCCGCTCAGTGTACTATTTGCGATTGTGCTGATGTTCTTTTCGAATATTACAATCAATATGATTTCGCTTTCCGGCTTGGCTCTCGGGGTTGGAATGCTGGTGGATAATTCGATTGTCGTGATCGAAAATATTTACCGATTGAGAAACGAAGGAATGTCGGCGGGAAAAGCGGCAGTGCGCGGCGCCAAACAGGTGGCGGGAGCGATTTTTGCTTCTACGCTGACGACGATTTGTGTATTTTTGCCGATCGTATTCACGGATGGAATGACCAGAGAATTGTTTACGGATATGGGGCTTACGATTGCATATTCATTGTGTGCAAGTCTCGTGGTGGCGCTGACGGTTGTCACGAGTATGAGTGCGGCTGTGCTTCAAAAATCCGGGGAGAAAGAGCATAAATGGTTCGACGCGATGAATAATGCGTATGAAAAGGCGATCCGATTCTGTCTGCGGGTGAAAATCGTGCCTCTTGCAGCGGCTATCCTGCTTCTTGTATTTGCAGTCTGGCAGACGACGAGAGTAGGAATGGAATTGATTCCGAACATGAGCAGTGAATATATGACGGCGACGGTTACCATCAATGATGGAGTGGAAAAAGAGGCGGCATGTGCGATTGCGGACAGTGTTCTGGAAACAATGCAAAAGATTGAAGGTGTGGATACGGTAGGAGCGATAAGCAGTTCCCAGGGGATGGGAGCGATGATGGGGATGTCTGCCGATTCAGAGAGTGATTTTTCTTCTTTTATGTACTATATGATTCTTACCGAGGATGGGGCAAAACATGCAGGGCGTATCGTGAAGGCAGTGGAAGAAGAGACAAAGGATATGAACTGCGAAGTAAATATTTCAGAGTCTTCTATGGATATGTCGGCGCTTGGCGGAAGCGGCATGCAGCTTGATATTAGCGGAAAAGATTTGGATGAACTTTTGAAAATCAGTGAGGATATGAAGACTCTTCTAGGAAAAGTGGAGGGATTTGAAGAGATTTCCAATGGGCAGGAAGAGGCAGATAAGGGAATCCAGCTTGTGCTTGATAAGGATGAGGCGATGCGGCATGGCCTTACCGTGGCACAGATTTATGCAGAGCTGGCAGCTGGGCTTCAGACGGAAAAGGCATCTACCCAGCTTGTGTTGGATGGCAAAGAATATAAAGTGATTGTGGTAGATGAGAACCATACGGTGACAGTGGAAAATCTTATGGATCATGAATTCGAGACAACGAAGATGGATGAAGAAGGCAAGGAAGTAAAAGAGTCGCATAGATTAAGCGAGTTTGCGGAAACGAAGGATAGTGAGAGCATTGCTTCGATCAAACGTCAGAATCAGTCCAGATATATGACGGTAACGGCAGTCACAAAAGAAGGTTACAACACGACGTTGCTTAGCCGTGAAGTGAAAGACTTGCTGGCTGATTACGAAGTGCCGGAAGGTTATACGGTAGAAATTGCAGGAGAAGCACTTTCCGTTGAGGAATCCATGATCGACCTGGTGAAGATGATCGCACTGGCGATTGTGTTTATTTACCTGATCATGGTGGCGCAGTTCCAAAGTCTCCTTTCACCGTTTATCGTATTATTTACGATTCCGCTGGCATTTACCGGCGGTTTTATCGGACTTTTGCTTACCGGACAGAAACTGTCCATCATTGCGATGATGGGATTCCTAGTTCTTGCCGGAGTGGTTGTAAATAACGGAATTGTATTTGTAGATTATGTGAATCAGCTTCGCATAGAAGGAATGGAAAAGAGAGAAGCCCTAGTGATGGCTGGAAAGGTTCGTATGCGTCCGATTCTTATGACAGCATTAACGACCATCCTGGCAATGTCTACGATGGCGCTTGGAGGCGGTATCGGAAGCGAGATGGGGCAAGGTATGGCGATCGTAACTATCGGAGGACTTACCTATGCCACGTTGATGACGCTTTTCATCATTCCGGTGATGTATGATATTTTCTTCAGGCGGAAAATCAAAGTGATTGATGTCGGAGAAGATGATAGGGCGAAAGACGAATAGAATGTGTCAAAAAAGGGAGCAAATGACGGTGACTTGTCATTTGCTCCTGTTAAATTTTGTATTTCGTGTTATTTCATTATTATTTTATTGTTGGCTTTGTTTATGAAGCTTTGGCATTCAAGGAAGCGCCATAGATATACAGTAAAGGAAGAATCAACCCTACTGCAATGCTTACTGCCGCAGATGGAACGCCTTCTTTTACAAAGATGCAGTAAATCAGGTTTATGACTCCTGATAACAAGGAAATACCAATAAAGATAAAACCCCATTTTTTCAAATCCAAAGCTGCGTCTTTTCGCTCGCATCCTTTAATCCCTTTTACGCCGGCAATCAGCTGGATTCCTGCAAAGAATGTATAAAGTGCACAGACACATATAAAAACCCATCCCATATTTTCCTTCATATCCTTTGTCACGAGTATGAAAGCCAATCCGCTGATCGAATATGTCAAAATCGACATCACAGCGCTGATAATAAATAAAATACTTGAAATTTTAATAAAATATTTTCCTGGCATAGACGTTTTCATGCTAGTTCCTCCATTTTCCCGTTCAATCGTTATTTTTGTCTAAATAAATTATAGTGATTTTAAATGTTAAAGTCAATTCTATATAAAATACTTGATTCTTATGTTTGTTAGGATTATAATGTAGTACGAAAAATAAATAAAAATGAAACGTTTTCTTTGGGGTCGGGTGCAAGTCCCAACCGGCGGTATAGTCCGCGACCTGTCTTACTATATAAAAGATGGCTGATTTGGTGAAATTCCAAAACCGACAGTAAAGTCTGGATGAGAAAAGAAAGTTTTGTATTATTATGCATATTTGAGCCCCGGATATAATTTTTATTCGGGGTTTTGATGTATATTCATGCAAAAAGCGTGGAAGTCTATGCAAAAAACGCCCCAAACCGTCAGAGGGTTTTTAAAAAGCCTCTGAGGGTTAAGCTAACGTAAGCTAAGATTTTTGGGAGGAAAAGAACATGAGAACAAAGGTATTGAACAACAAAACGAACAAGGCTACAATTTCTAAGACGCGTATTATGGCGCAGGCTGCGATGCTTGCAGCGGTCGCGATCGTGCTGATGCTATTTGAATTCCCGCTGCCGTTTCTTGCGCCGCCGTTTTACGAGATGGATTTTAGTGAGGTGCCGGTATTGATTGGAACATTTGCGATTGGGCCGTTTGCGGGCGTGATGATCGAAGCGTTGAAGATTATTTTGAGTTTGATTATTAATGGAACGGTAACCGCAGGGGTTGGCGAATTTGCAAATTTTGTGATGGGATGTGCGTTTATCGTGCCAGCGGGTGTGATTTATCACCGGACTAAGACAAGAAGTCATGCGATTATCGGGATGGCGACAGGAACTATAGTTATGGCGGTCATGGGATGTTTTTTGAATGCGTATGTTTTGCTGCCGGCATATGCCGCGGCATTTGGAATGCCGGTAGAGGCGTTTATCGAGATGGGAAGCGCTATTCACAGCAGCATTGACAGTATGATGACATTTATGATTTTAGCAGTTGCACCGTTTAATCTATTAAAAGGTGTCATTGATTCTGTGATCGTATTTTTGATTTATAAAAAGGTAAGTCCGATTTTTAAAATGAACCGCTCATAAGCGGACGAAAAAGGATGATGAAAAGTGGAAATGATTAAGACAGAGAACTTAAGCTTTGAATATGAAAAGAGGGATGAGGAAGGGAACGTCATCGGCACGCATATGGCGGTAGATGGCGTAGAACTTTCCATAGAACCCGGACAATTTATTGCCATCTTAGGGCATAACGGCTCCGGTAAATCTACATTGGCAAAGCATATGAATGCGATTCTTGTGCCAACCGGAGGTACTATGTGGGTTGCGGGAAAGGATACGAAGCAAGATGAAAATCTTCTGGATATCCGTCAGTCTGCGGGAATGGTGTTCCAGAATCCGGACAACCAGATTATCGGAACCGTTGTGGAAGAGGATGTGGGATTCGGACCTGAGAATATCGGAGTGCCTACCGAAGAAATCTGGCGGCGCGTGGAAGAAAGTTTAAACGCGGTGGGAATGATTGAGTATCGGCATCATTCTCCGAATAAACTATCCGGCGGGCAGAAACAGCGCGTGGCGATTGCGGGAGTCGTGGCGATGCGTCCAAAATGTATCGTGCTGGATGAACCGACGGCGATGCTCGACCCAAACGGCCGAAAGGAAGTATTAAAAACCGTAAAAAAACTGCATGAGAAAGAAAAAGTGACGGTAATTCTGATTACCCATTATATGGAAGAAGTAATTGATGCAGATACCGTCATCGTCATGGACCACGGTAAGATTGTCATGCAGGGAACGCCGCGTGAGATTTTTTCCAGGGTGGAAGAATTGAAAGAATATCGCCTGGATGTACCGCAGGTAACCATGCTGGCGTATGAATTAAGAAAGCGCGGTCTAAATATTCCAAACGGAATTTTGCGAAAAGAAGAGTTGGTGAAGATATTATGTCAATGAAATTAGAGCATGTAAATTATATATACAGTCAGGGAACCGCATACGAGAAGCAGGCGCTGAAAGATATCTGTCTGGAATTTCCGGACGGAGAATTTATCGGAATTATCGGGCATACCGGTTCTGGAAAATCCACTTTGATCCAGCATTTGAATGGACTTATCAAGGCAACGAGCGGAGCACTTTATTATGATGGGAAAAATATTTATGAGACCGGATATCCTATGAAAGAACTGCGCAGTCAGGTAGGGCTTGTGTTTCAATATCCGGAACATCAGCTATTCGAGGTAGATGTGTTGAAAGATGTCTGTTTCGGTCCGAAGAATCAAGGACTTTCCGAAGAAGAGTGCATAAAACGTGCCAAAGAAGCCTTAAGACTGGTGGGTTTAAAGGAAAAATATCACAATCAGTCCCCGTTTGAATTATCCGGCGGGCAAAAAAGGCGTGCGGCGATTGCAGGTGTTCTGGCAATGCATCCCAAGATACTTGTGCTGGATGAACCTACAGCAGGACTTGACCCGAAAGGGCGGGATGAGATTTTAGACCAGATTGCAAAGCTTCACAAAGAGACGAAGATAACAGTTGTGCTGGTTTCACATAGTATGGAAGATGTGGCAAAATATGTGGACCGTATTATTGTCATGAATCATGCCCAAGTGATGTATAACGGCACGCCCAAAGAAGTATTTCGGCATTACCGGGAATTGGAAGCGGTAGGACTTGCGGCACCTCAGGTGACTTATATTATGCAGGAATTAAAGAAAAAAGGAATGCCGGTTTCCGGGGACGTTACGACCATAGAAGAAGCGGCAGACGAGATTATGAAAGCGGTGCATATCAGATAGAGGAAGGATGACAGTATGTTAAGAGATATTACAATCGGACAATATTATCCGGCAGACAGTCCGCTGCACAGGCTGGATCCAAGAGTGAAAATTGTCGGTACATTACTTTATATGATTTCGCTGTTCCTTCCGAAGAATCTGTTAGGATACGGCGTCGCAGTCATATTTCTGACAAGCATTATCTGGCTTTCCAAGGTGCCGGTGAAATTCATTGTAAAGGGACTAAAACCAATCGTTGTACTTCTGATGATTACCGTATTATTTAATTTATTTCTGACAGGAACGGGAACAATCCTTTGGAGTGCAGGGATTTTTAAGATCACCGATGAAGGATTGCGTACAGCGGTGTACATGGCAGTCCGGCTGGTGTTCCTCATCATGGGGGCTTCGCTGATGACATTTACGACGACGCCAAATGCTCTGACAGATGGTCTGGAGCGATTATTAAAACCGCTTGGGAAAATCAAAGTGCCGGTACACGAAATCGCAATGATGATGTCCATTGCGTTGAGATTTATTCCAATCCTTTTGGAAGAAACAGACAAAATCATGAAAGCGCAGATTGCAAGAGGAGCAGATCTGGAAAGTGGAAATATCATCCAGAAGGCGAAAAATATGGTACCGATCCTTGTGCCTTTATTCGTGTCGGCATTTCGAAGAGCAAATGATCTTGCCACGGCGATGGAGGCAAGATGTTATTATGGCGGCGAAGGGCGTACGAAAATGAAACCGCTTATCTATAAGAACCATGATTATATAGCCTATGCCATTATGATTTTGTATGTTGCAGCAGTGGTCGCGGCAGGACGATTTGTAGAATTTTCAATCTGGATTTTCTAAATATATATTTGAAATAAGGCTACCGCAATCCCACTGGCTTTAGACGATGGGTTAAGGTA
>OFGD01000362.1_pt1 | contig 34121 bp, 43 predicted proteins | sample 1521671 | NCBI WGS metagenome assembly OFGD01 (sample SAMEA3504114, study PRJEB24116) | mouse gut metagenome | biome: mouse gut; feature: mouse-associated habitat; material: faeces | place: Denmark | collected 2011 | reverse complement strand
GGAAAAAGCCCATGAAAAAATACTCCAGACCACCGCCGAAAAGACCGCTCCGGGAATCTGTTCGGCAAAAGCCAGCTTTTTATCCTTTCCGCCCACCATATAAGCCAGCCAGGAGAGCAATGCAAAATGAATGGCAAAGGCGGCAATATTCACGCCAATGCCCAGCCATTTACTGAACACCCCCGGAAAAACGGAGCAGACTGTATGCAGCAGAAAATAGAAAAAAGGCGGATGCACGTCCCAGGACTGTACGGTTGCCACCAGGCCGTAGCGAAAGCCTTCGCCCTCCAACACGACGAATTCATTCCTGAAAGAATCTCTCTCCACCCATTCCCTGTCCGGTTCAAATAACCCGGCGGTACGATTGGTGGAATAATAGGAATAATATTCATCCTCGTGAAACCCGGCCTTCCGGTTCCCAAAATAAACCAGCAGCAATATTTGCAAACACAATAAGGCAAGAAAGGCAGCCACCCAAAGCCGCCCTTTCTGAAACCTATTGCTTTTCATCGTCATTTTTTCCGTCATTTGTCATTGATCCCTCATTTTTCAATGGCTTTCGCCTGATTACCCGGTTTTTTCCTCTGATCCGCCAAATAACCCCATTTTCCACCCATGTATCCGGCGCACCGTCTTCGGTGCTGCCGTCAGCAATAATAAATATCCTTTATTTTTAAGGCTCAAAAACGGATTCCGTATGGTATCCCCTATATGCCTTCTTAAATATTTTTTCACCGACCGGTAAAAATCATCCTCTTTTTTCATTTTTTCCACCGGAATATGGAGCATGTAATCCAGCCTTTGGTACAGTCCGAAGCGAACTGCCTCTTCCCGCAGCGCCGGATATCTTTTTTCCACGATTCTCTCCACCATATCCGCATTGTCCACGATATCCATAAAAACGCGGGAAAATTCCTTTTTCGATTTTTTTCTCGTGTTGCTCCCCGTCCGGTAAAACACATGATAATCCTGCTCCGGCAGAATCGCGATCCTGTCGGTTTCCCCAAGCATTTCCACCAAAAGATGGAAGTCCTCGTTCAGCACTTCCTCCGGGAACCGGTTCTTTTCGAACAATCTCCTGTCCGTCAGTTTCGTGCAATAGGAACAATCCCCTCTGTGAAGCAGCAATTCCCGCATAAAATTTTCCCCGCTGCATAAATATGCCTCCTTCGGCGGTTCGCAGACATTGGGAAGGCGGTTCCCTGACTCGTCGATCTCGTCCCTGGATACCTGGGCAATGGAAACCCCTGTCTCCCCGATACATCCCATTAACCGTTCATACATCCCCGGCTCAATATAATCGTCGCTGTCCACAAAACCCAAATACTTCCCGGCAGCCTGGCAGATCCCCATATTCCTTGCGGAAGAAGATCCTCCGTTTGGTTTATGGAATGCCCGTATCCTCCGGTCTTCCCGAGCCAGTTCGTCCACCAGCTTTTCCGTTCCATCATCGGAACCGTCGTCCACCAGCAGAATTTCCAGATTGGAATACGTCTGCTTGCAAATGGACTCCACGCATCTTCTGAGGCAATCCTTAATATTATAAACCGGCACGATTACACTAATTAAGTCCTGCATGCTTCCACCCTTCGCCTGCCTTCCATTTATACATGGAAAAACTCTATCATCTCATTCAGCGTAGCCGCCTGTGCAGAAAGCTCTTCACTGGAAGCCGCGCTTTCTTCCGACATCGCCGAATTGTCATTCACTACATTGGATATCTGATCCAATCCTTTTTCCACTTCTATCAGACTGTCCTTCTGGCGATCCGCAATGGATGACAGTTCATTGATAGAATTCGTCAGATGCACTACTCCTTCCACCGATTCCGAAAGCCGGTCTGCCGCACTGCCGACCAAGTCCATCCCCCGTTTCACGGCGTTCATGGAGTTCTGTATCAATTCTGTGGATTTTTGTACCGCCAAAACACTTTCCCTGGAAAGATTCCCGACCTCGTTGGCAACCACGGAAAAACCTTTTCCCATTTCTCCGGCTCTCGCCGCCTCGATCGATGCATTCAGGGAAAGAAGATTCGTCTGGTCTGCAATTTCCTCTATATTGGAAATAATCGCACTGATTGCGTTAGAACATTCATTAATTTCCTCCATAGCATTTACCAACTGCTTCATTTCCTGGTTGCTATATTCGATATTGTTTTTAACGCCATCCGCATCCACCGCAGCATTTCGCGCATATTCCGCATTTTCGCGAACCTGCCCGGATATATCCGTAACGGTAGCCAGCAGTTCCTCCACAGCCGCCGCCTGGTTCACTGCGCCTTCTGCAAGAGCCTGGGCCGCCTGGGCGATCTGTCCGGCGCCTCCTGTCACCTGGGCCGCTGTGGCGTCAATTCCCTCGATCGTTTCAGCCAGCTTGCCCGACAGGCTTTCCAGCCCTTCCTTTATCTTTCCGAATTCTCCCGCATAATCCTGTTTTAAAACATAGTGAAGATTCCCATTTCCTATTTCACCCAATATTTCAGCAATCTCGTCAATATATTTTATGTAATTTTTTAAACGCAATACGGTCTTATCAATCGCTGCCGCCACTTCGCCGATCTCGTCATTGGAAGAAACCTTCACTTCCACATCCAATTCCCCTCTGGCAATCTTGTCCGCTACGCCGTGCAGTTCTTGTATGGGCCTCACGATTCCCGTCGCGATCTGCATAATCAATACACACAACACGGCAATGATAATGGCAAACAGCAAAACGCTGCTCCCCGCCAGTTTATAAAAAGGCAGATTATATTCCAGGCTCGGCATGCCGCTCAAAACTACCCATCGGCTTTCCCCCGCCTGTGTCATATATCCGTAATTCTTCGTCCCCTTATACCGGTATTGGTAAGCCCCGTACTGGTCGTCCGCAAAGCCTTTCTTTACTTCTTCCCCGATTTCAAGATCCTGGAAAGGCATATGCAGCACCGCCTGGTCGTCCGCATACATAATCGTGCCATCCTCCGTCAGCAGCAGAAGAAAACCGGTATTTCCCAGTTTCTGTTCCTCCATCATATCCGTCACTGCGCTCAGGGAAAGATCCAGAGCCGCAACACCCGTCATTTCCCCCGATGCATTAAATACCGGGGAAACGATACTTGACACCATCTCGCCGGTCGAACTGTTCTGGTAAGGTTCTGTCACAATCGTCGTTTTCGCTTCCAGCACCTGGTCATACCAACTCCTGGATGTAATATCCCACTCGCCGATCTCGCTGATATATCCGCTGTCCTCAATACACTGGCTGGAATCCACATCTGCCGCCCACATGACCAGGATATTCTTTGGATCCGTTTCGTGCATGTTTGCCATAGTCGCAATCACCGAATCATATTGGGGTGCTTCCCCGATCTTCTCCCCCGGTTCCAGCCCGTCAAACAGCTCTATCAACTCCTGATTCGCCCCAAACTGTCTGCCAACTTCCATATATTTTGTGAAATACTCGCTGATCTGGCAAGAAGCATTCAGAGAGCTGTCCTTAATATTCTGATTGTTCAAATGCTGGATCTGGCTGCCGGCCATAAGAGAAATCAAAATGCCTGCGATAACAAGCCCTGCCATGGTCGGGGTAATCGTCCTCGTCAACATTTTCTTTTTGATCGATTCCCGGTTTCCGGCCTTTCCTTTTTTTATTTCTTTCCCCATAGTTTTCTCCTTCCTCTCCCCGCCTCATTTCACTATTCCGCAGTCCTTCCTGCACCTTTCCATATAGTATAGCCTATCCCCAGCCCGGAGTCAAACGCCTTGCCGCGGCAAAAAGCACACTGCCGCTCTTTTAGGAGACAAAATAACGGCTTCGCTCAAAGGCCCCTCTGCCGCGGGGACAATTCGTCCGCTTTCCATCCATTCTCCGCAAAACCGGAACATTTCCTCCGCCGCATGCTCCGCGTTCCACATGCCTGTAATGGTATCATAAGCAGCCTTGCCCAAGTGTAAGCTGGCAAAAAGAATGACATTTTTTTGCAAAAAGAATGACAATCATTTTTGATGAAATATTTTTCTATATTTTTTGAATAGAAATTTATAAGTGAAATACATAAATGTTATTACAAACCTTTTAAACATGAATTAAAAGCTTTATAACCATAGTTTTAAAGAGAATTTATTACCATTAAATTTTATATAAGGAAACCTCTATTATTGTTGAGGTATTAAAACAAGCACAATACAATCTCCCATTGCTTGGGCAATACAGCGCCATGTTGCGCAGCACTTCTATGTCCCCAATATACTCCGTCTTTATGTTTCCTGGTTCGTATTCTGATATATGTTTATAATAATCTTCTTCGTCGTTTCGGTCGAATTGTGGGGTGTATGCACCTCCCGGATCTAAAAAATTCCGTACTGTAACGCTATCATCTATTGGGGCTGTAATATTGTGTTGTAATTTTTTGTGCGGGAGTAACCCTACCATGCCCCTAAATCCGTTTCCTTGCATCTGCTCCATCGATAATACCATTGCAATTACATTTTCGCCAAATATAAAATCCTTATATCCAGGTAGCGATGTCAGATCAAAAACGCTCATATTTCCATAACGTGTCCATTCTGGCGACTCTACTATTTCCAGATTTTTTACTCTCTCCCTATGTATATTGTGTATTATGGCGTTTTTAAATGATATCCCCCCGCTACCCAATTTTTTTCGCACTGCATCAGCACCCGTCCCATACACTGCATAAATTGTGTCGCCTTCCCGTTCAAATCGTACACCTCCGAACTTGTCATTTACTGTTTTTACCGCCCTCGCATCCGCCACATATCCATCCGCCGTAACATTCGTGCTGTTCGACACGCCCTTCCAGGCTGCAGTTCCAAGGCCGTTCAGCCATTTCAGCCATATATTTATTTGTGGGAACAGCTTCCCCAGCTTCGTCCCGCTCTGCAGCAATACCCTTGTATCCGCCACATTTTCAAAGACAACTGTGTTATTGCTTACCGGATCCGTTGATCCCGGTTTTTCTTTTAATTCCTTTATTTCCTGGGCTGTTAAAAATTTATGTTCGGAATCTGTTTCTACGTTTTTTGCCAATACGCCAAGCGGAAATATATACTTCACTCCTCTATACATTTTCTGTATTTCTTTAATCACATTATTATCCATGTTCCTGTCCTCCATTAACTGAAAGTGATTTCCTGATAGCCTCCTTCATACAGACTCCCGTCCAGCCATAAGCTTATTGTTGTATAACTTGATATATCAGCAGTACCCCCTGCTCTGTTTCCAAAAAAACCCGTCTTCTTATCTGCTGATGCGCCTACAGCATCTTTAAGATAATATATCACCCCCGGATTAGGCTTCGCTGTCATTCTTGTATAACCGGCTACATTGATATATAGTCCCGCTCCTCTTTGATCGATTTCGCAGAATTTCAACGTGATAGACGACTGTTTATTGGATGTCCCTGTTATTTTTTTTCCTCCCACCCATGCAGTTTTTCCGTTTGTAATGTCTGCCGCCGTTGCCGTCCCTGCCGTCTGGCTGGCAAGGCTGTTCGCCGTTATTTTGCCGGATCCGTTATGATATCCGGCAGGAATCGTATAACTCCCTCCGGCATTTAGGGATGCATTCACCGCCCCCCGGGTTGTCATTGCCCCCGTTATTTTTACACCTTTTGCCCATGCAGTCATCCCGGCCAGGATATGTGCCGCTGTCGCCGTCCCTGCCGTCTGGCTGGCAAGACTGTTTGCTGTTACCTTTCCGGATCCATTATGGTATCCGGCAGGAACGACATAGCTACCCCCGGCATTTAAAGCCACTGTTACTGCTCCTTTATTGGGCATCCCACCTGTAATTCCTACTCCTGTCGCATTGCTAAAGGTATATGGAGCCAGCACCTGCGCCGCCCCGGCATTCCCTGCAGGGCGCTGGATCCTCCCTATATTGTCTGCCAGCATCTGGAATTCCGCATCCGCCGCCGTAACTACTCCCTTGTCAGTGATGGCAGATGCTACCAGATTCTTCCCTTCACTGACAGATTGAAAAACCTCTTTTATCTGATCCTCATATCCATCCCATTTTTCCTGTTTGGTTTTGTTTACATGTACGGCGCTGTTTCTTGTATGTGCCTGGTATTCCACCTCACTAGCTTTGTTCCCTATGGCCGCTTCCAGCGCCTCTATGACTCCTTCATGCTCCAGCATGGCGGCCGCAATTTCCCCGATCGTGTCCAGAGTGCTTGGCGCTCCGTTAATCAATTCCGCAATCTTTTGATCCGCATACCCCGTTGCCTGTATGTATGTATCATCTGCATAATCCTTTGCTTCTGACAGCGCCCCTGCTGCATTTCCTTCCGCGTCTGCGCCTACCTCTGCCGCAGTATAGGAAGGCTTCGTCTGCTGCTTTGCCCACTCTGCTATTTCCGTCTTCTCCAGCAGCCGGTTCATTACCCGATCCACAATTTCATTGATAAGATCCTGCATCTGCTCAGTCACCGCGCGAATCTGCTCTATCTGTTTCGGCATCTCATCCTTTTCATAATTTGTTTCCGGATAAAACGGCTGCCCGCGTACATATAATTGTTCTGTGTTCATCTTACACCCCTATTCCGCTGATACTATCCGGGAATCTCCCGTTTCTACTTTCACTTTTTCTCCTTCCTCCAAAACATATACCATATTCTCGTCCCCATCATCATACGGCATTTCGTCCACCATAAAGCGTATTTCATTTTTTTCCATTGGCATATGTTTTGTCCCTATTGTTACTTTTCCCCGCTCCTCCATCTCCCGGACAAACGCATAAAAATATTTTTTCCTTAGAAAATCGTTTGTATCAGAATCAAAAGTAATATTAGCCGTATTACTTACTTTGATACCAATATTATAAAGATACTGCACCTCCCGTTCCGAAATGGCAGGAATCCTGTCCCCTTCTTCATCCTGCCCAACAATAATTAATTCCTCCCTCTCACGCTCTGCATCCCACGCTACTATCCCTATCTGCCGCAGATAATACTCTTCTGTCACTTCGAGATTCGTCAGCGTGCAATGTACCGTAGCCATATCTGTTTCCGCTGATATGCCATCGATCTGAAGCCCCTGCTTTTTATCCGCTATCTGTGTCAGTAGATCCGGATCTACTGAGAATTCCGGCCCTACATCTGCGCGGAGCAGATGCATATCGATGATCTGGCTGTTGACCCTTGTCAGATACTTAATCCCTCTCTCTGTCAATATATAATTCATTGCACCACCCCTTCCCTTATCTCCAGTTTTATTCCAGTTATTCCTATATACTCTTTCTTATAAAGCCCATCCACATCCGTCTCCCCATCCTTCACCGGAAGGTACATGCCATATACCCCCACATGTTCCATCATCTCCGCCCTGCGTACAAGCACCTGGATGAATCTGTAATCAAGATGTGCCGGCCTGGCATAATAAACTGCCTCTGCTGCAATTCCAAGTTCCACCAGATGTTCTTTTTCCACATATATAACAAAACTGTAATCTGATGGATATTCCTTAATAAATACCCTGTCCGCATCCAGAGTCTGCAATACCAGATTTTCCAGCATCTTTACTGTTGCTGGTGTTCTCATATTCATTTTAGCCAGGATCCTTGCCCGTCTTTGATCTATATCCATAGATGGATCAAAGCCAATGCCAAAATCTCGCTCCCACCGTTCCAACGAAAAAGTTGCCGTTTTAACATAAAACTGCTTTACAATTTCCTCCAGCCTTCTTTTCATCTGGTCAAGTTCCGGTTGCTCTGCATGAAACAACTCTGCAATCTCCTTCATACGGGATACAAAACCTGGCACCGTATCCTTCAGCATCTCATGTCCCTCCTAACGTAATCGCTACCGTACCCAGCACCGGAAACTGCCTGTCCGTAAGTTTCAGACTGTTTTCCCGCCCATTTATACGATAGCTGGTGACATCTTTAATCCCTTCACAATCAAACAACAGATCAACAATTTTTAAATAGGAAACAATATTTCCTTCCTCGCCTTTGTAATTATCAAAACTAAACGCTTTAAAATAATTCGCCATCTGCACCTGCATCTGGCGAATAATATCCGCCCTGCTGCTTCCTGATGCGGCAAGAACTGTGGCATCCATATTTACCTCCACCGGCTCCGCACCAGCTATTAGCACATCTGCGCCGATCGGGCGGCACTCTTCTATATGGTCTGCCACGTTCTGAATCAGAATATCCGGCGGTATGGTATTGCCATCTGCAATAATGACTACATCGACCGTACCCTTTCCTCTCGCCAGAGGGAATACCTTTACCTTCTCAACACCCGTCACCTCCAATGCCCACTGCCGATAATGGGCTATGTTCCCGCTCGTCGGCGGCATCCGTATTTTTTCCAATGTGCGGGCTATGAGACTTTCGTCTGTCTCTGTATCAAAACCACCTTTTGCAGCTTCCGGATTGATGACTCGACTTATCCTCGTCCTGTTTCCCAATACCTTATTGATGCATCCCGCCAGCACATTCCCATAGCTCCCTGCCTCCTTGCAGACAGCCTTTACTACGGCAATTCCGGTATCTGGTATATAGAAAGCCTCCGTCTCAAATACAATCTCATCCGCTGCCACCTCCATCGGCTCATACCGCCCCATCTGCCCGGCCACCTCCAGATATGCAACAGCGCTTGTTGCCGGGTTCCTTACAACGCCATAATCCCCGCATGCCAGATCTGCCCATTCTCCATAGGATGTCGCCACAAAAGCCTTATCCAGTATCGTCTCAATATCTTCTGCATAAATCCTTGCCAGTTCATTTGCCACGGCCTGTATATTATCCGCCGTCCAGCTCCCCTCTATCCGGCTTGCTTCATAAAGCAGCCTTCCTTTCATCCTTGTGCTGATTTCCTCAAATGTATTGCTCATGTTACATATACCTCACTGCTCCAGGTAAACCGGTCATATACTGTCGCCACCTCAAAAGTAACCAGACAGCAGGATTTTTTCTGCCAATCGTAAGAAAAACCAGACAATTCCTGTATATAAGGATTTACCATGACTGTCTCCGTTATATAACGCCGAATTTCACTTTCTATAATGCCCCTGTCCTCTGACAAACCTATTACACAATCCACTTCCGTACCGTATTTATGGGAGTAAGCCTGATAAATAAATCGTTTCGTCTTCAGTGCTTTATATATCCATATCTTCAACGCTTCATTCCGTGTCACGAGATAATATCTTCCTGCTTTCTTTTTCAGGCAGTTATTATCATAATCATAGGCCAATTCTTTATATTCCGGCAGTTCGTCTTCATATGTAGTTCGGATCTGCGCTGCTATAAATGGAAACAATCCCATTACATTACTACCGCCTTTCCCAATATTAAGAAGCTATTTTTTACCCGTTGAACCATAACCATATCCCCGGCCTGTATTTTTAACTTTTTATTAAGATCGCTTAAATAGGATTTAAAACCTTCGGAAACATACTCCTCCCCTGCTAATATTTCCTCCAACGGATCCTCCGGATCAATCCATGCCTCATTGCAGTAGATGTTATGGTCAATCAGCACATTATTATAACTGATGGCCAGGGGATCGATCGATGCCACAACGCACACCGCCATCTCAAAAGAATTATTGTATTTTCCTTCTTCCCTCATGGCCTTCACCAATCGGCTGTATGGTGTCTCCATCAGACTACCTCCTTAAATTCCAGCGTCAGTGTCATCTGGTGCAGCGTTCCTTCAAAATTATGGGTATCCGATATGATTTTGAAGCATCCAGTAATATTGGTATTGACATCTGTAATATAAACTGCCTTCCCTGCCGTGCATAAAATGTTTCCCACAGCTGATATGTTCCCTGCCTCTTCCACGCCTTTTAAAAGCCTGGATGCTTCCACGGCTGCATCCTTTCCCTGTTCCTGCTTATAAGTTTCCTGCATGAGACCGTATAAGGATATCTGTTCCGCTTTTGCCGCTTCGCCGGCATAGGCGGAGCAGCCGTCAAGTATTACCACGCGGTTTACCATAGATTCAATGCTGCTTGTATAGGATGCGTCCGTGACATCCGTATTGCCTGACAAATGCGCCACAACTTCCACCCCTGGTTCCTTTATATGCAAAAAATCCCCTTCCATCTGCAGGTAATAATCTGTTTCCCCATATGCATCCTTTATTATCTGGTAAATCGTCTTATCTCCTGTGCTGATGATCTCCGTAGCAGTCCCCTTTCCCAGAACCCCTCCCACGGTGATCCCATACTCGCTGCAGACTGCCGAAGCGATCTCTGCCGGTGTTCCCTGGTACACCCCATAAGTTTTTACTTTTCCCATATACCATGCCATATCCACCGCATTTACGGAAATAGTCACGCCCGCTTCCTGTCTGCTGGTGCTTATCACAACACCCAAAAAAATCAGTTTTCCGTCGTAAGCGGCAATATGCGCCCCATTCTCCACGACAATCAAAGGGATATTACTGTCCTCCCTTGTAAACGCATAGGTGAAAGAAAGTTTACGGGCTATCTGGCTGCAATCCCCCGACCAGGTAACCTTCTCCACCCATGCCGATATATTTTTACCGTTCACTGTTATTTCCATATTTTAGGCATCTCCAAAACCATCCCGCTTTTTATCCTGTTCGGATTGGCAATTCCATTTGCAGCTGCGATCTTCTTCCATAGCCTCCCATCGCCATAATACCTGATTGCCAGCCCCCACAAACTGTCACCTGTCTTTACTGTCACTTTTTTCGGTGTCTTTACGACTCCGCTTCTTTCCTTCAGTTCACTGCTGTTCACATTTCCCGAAAATGCAGTGGTTGCGCTGGCCGGTACATTTAGCACCCTGTATTCCGTAAAGTTCCAGTTAATGTATATGTCAAGCTGCCCCTCCCGGTACTGCTCTTCCATATTTTCTACAAGGAACATAGTATTAATATCTGTACCTGACACGATGATCCTCAACGGCTGTCTGCCATTTTTCCACTGCTTCATCTTCATCACAATCTCTTCCGGGTTTCTTTCCTTATAAAAAGGGGAATTGGAAGCTGGCAGAAAAGTATTGACCGCCATTTTAATCGGCCCCCTATTCCCAGCAATCACTACCTCGCCAACATTTAAAAGGTTTATTGTTTTATTCCCGCTGCCCTGCATGACAGCCAGTTCCTTTGGATTCACCGGGAGTTCAAAGCTCCCCCCGTTCCCTTCAAACCTTACTACCCTTGTGTTTGCCATCTTCCTTTCTTCCTTTACATATTCCTTCTTGCTTCGTCAATCTTATCCATCAGCCTTTGTGCCACGGAATCAATATCGGATTCGCTGCGTACTTCCATTTTATCTATATGGATGCTAATGCCTCCATACCCTCCAGCACCAGCCAGCAAGTTTCTTGATGAGGAATTGGAGTACACCTTGCTGCCTTTGGGGAGATCCACGATCTCAGGACCGTTTTCGCCGACTACCGAATAGCCACCACGCCAGTATGAGGTTCCTGTTGCATTGTGGCCTATGTTGCCGGATGCCGTACTGCTCTCCCCGCTGCCGAACAGGAAGTCCTTAACTTTCCCTGCCCCCTCTGCCAGCAGACTGATCCCCTTTCCTATCCCGGTCACAATCGGCTCTATAACCGACCACACCGCTTCAAATATGCTTTGTATATATGGGAACGCCCATCCAACCGCTGATGCGAAAAGATCGATTCCTTCTATTGCCAGGTCAAGGATTGGCCCGGCTACTGACCACGCTGTTGATAACACGGAGGAAAGTACCGGCCCGGCTGTTTCGAATACTTTCTGCAGGAATCCCGCTTTACTGCTTACCATGCCTAATGCCTTCTGGATTTTTTCCCCTGCCTCTGAAATAATTCCCGATACAACCGGAAAAACTTCGCTGGCCATATTGCCGGCCCCTGCGAATAAAGGCTGCAGGTTCTGCAATACTGGTTGCCAACGCTGCCACAACTCAGAGGCTTTTTCTCCTATCTGCCCAATCAACGGCCCCACTTTCTCCGCTGCCGCACTAAAGGCAGCTTCCATTTCCGGCAGATGCTCCACCAATTTGTCCAATGCCTTTGCTATATATGGAAGCGTTTTCTCCCCTATGCTGGTCAGCATTACTGATCCGGCATTTTTAATCCTGCCGGCCATTGCCTCCACCGAATCCGTCTGGGTATCGAATGCCTTCTGTGCAGTGCCTGACGCTTCCGCCATGGCCGCCGTTTTTGCCGAAAAATTTTCTGCCTGTGCGCCAGTCAACGCCAGCACTGCGTTTTTGGCTTCTACAGAAGAAAACAGGTTGGCAAATGCCACTTCATCCCCGTTGACTTCTTCCTTCAGTTTTGAAAGGATGCTCCCCAGGCCTTCCGATTCCAAAGCAGCCGCCCCTGACTCGTATCCCATTTTTTTCAGGGTCTTGCTCATTTCTGTTCCTGGTGATAAAAAGGACTGCATAGTAGCTTTCAGCTGTGTAGTAACCTCTGCCGTGCCTCCTGTAACTCCTGTCAGCGTGGCCATCGCCCCGAATAACTCTTCCTCTGACATTTTAAGCGTAGATGCCAAGGGAACTACCTGACCGATGTTGGAGGCCAGTTCCGGGAAGGATGTCTGCCCCAGCTTCACGGTTTGAAATGCCAAGTCAGCCGCCTTCTGCATTGCCTCCGCGGAAGTATCGCCATATCCCTTAGTGACTGCTGACAAAAGATTAACAGAATCCGTTGTAGTCGCATTTCCGGCCTTTGCCGCCTTTGCTGCAATTTCCAGTTGTTTGACTGACTCCGCTGACTCCCCGAATGCAGACACGACTTGGTACAGCCCGTCTGTCAGGTCGCTGGTTGCAACTCCTGTATCCATCGAAACCCTTTTCAGGTCAGCTCCCATGCTCTGGAGTTTTCCTTTTACATCCCCGTCCAAAAGGGTTCCCACATTCTGCATCTGGGACTCGAATGCCACGGCATTAGATACAGCAAACGTTCCTGCTGCTGCCACTGTCATAAATGCAGCTGCCGTTCCTGCCAACGCAGCTTTACCCAGCGCCTTACTGGCAGCGGCAGCACCCTTGACCGCGATATGGATCGTTTTGTCCTTTACCTTGCCCAGCACTCCTGTTACTTTTTTTATTTTGGCATGGGCGTGTTCTGTCTTAGCTTTGATTTCCACGGCTTTTTTGCCAATCGGCTTCAGCTTCTCTTTTACGCCCTCAATCGCTTTATATGCAGAAGCATTTTTTATCTGTATTTCCTTTTCCCTGATCTTCTGCCTTTCCAGGTTTCCCAGTTCCCGCTTCGCCTTTTCTACTTCCCCCCGGAAGCCTTTGGAAGATTCCTTTGCCTGTCGCAGTACACCTGATACATTGTCTTTCAAGGAAATGGCTGCACCAAAGACTTCCGCCATAACATTTACTCCTCCCGTTTTATCCATTTAAGAAGGACATGGATCAGGGCGTTTTCAAATGCTCCCTCCATATCCTTTATGCGTTTCTGCTCATTTAATTCGGCAATCGCCAGGTAGGTGATTCTTTCGTCCCTGTCCAGCGACAATATTTCCTCTGAACGGTACCCCCTCTCCAGGTAATACCCCAGCAGATACCCAACCGGCGACTGCCTGATTAATTTTTTATTTCTTCCGTTTCCTTGATCACTTCTATGTCGCTTTCCTCATAGATTCCTGATATCTCCAGAATTCTTTTCGCGATCTTTCTGCGGTCTGCACGCCGGAAAATATCCACCACCTCATAATAGTTTTTTATATCCCCATTTTCTTTCAATTCCTTTGCCAATTCCTGCAGCTCCGGAGAGGACATGTATATCATATACTTATCATTAATATTATCATCTTCGGAAAACTCGCTGATATCAGCAAATTCCTGATCCGTCAAGGCAGTTATCGTAATGGTTTCCTCCAGGTCCGGAATATGGATCTTTTCCATCCGTTGTTTTTTCTTTTCCTCTAATTTTTTTCTTGCTTTTTCTGCAAAACTTCTGAATATCTCTTTTTTTTCCATTTCTTCATCCTCCAGTTTCACTGTTCTACTTCAATTTTATCCAGCATGATCATATTCGACGGGGTAAAGCTAAACGGTATATCCTGTTTGACCACACTTCCCTTTTCCCATTCAAACCCATATTCGCTAAATGCCACGTTCCCTATCTGGTACCTCTCTGTCTGTCCGCCCGCAGCATCAGGATCTTTCAGCTTGGCAATAATCGTCGTTCTGACATCCTTCCCTCTCATCGCCTCCATGCGATACTTGTCAAATCTTGAATATGTCTTGATCAGTGAAAGAGTTCCTTCCCCTTTTGCTCCTGTAATTTTGGTATCTATATCCATACCCGTCTGCACGTCTTCTCTGTTCACTGTCACCTTTGCGCTGATTTTATTTATCTCCGCAATTTTAAATCCTTCCACCCATATTTCAGCCCATGTACCTGCCAGATGACGGTTTCCTTTAATCTCATTCAATTTTCACCACTCCCGTTTATATATTGATATTCAGTTTCAAATCTTCCATAGCATCCAGCATTGCCACCTGCCCGCATACAAAAAGAAAAGAACCCGTATTGGCTTCGCGTATTTCCTGCACAGTCATCGCCCCCGTATCCTCATCCCTTCCCTTTAAATATGCCTCATTAGCCGCTGCATCCACCTCGACATAATTTTCATGGCTTCCATTCAGCACGGTTCCTTCCAAATTTTTAAAATACTCGTTCACCGCCCCAATAAATACCTGTTTGTTGTCATATGTATTTGATATCTTCCCCACAAACTCATCCTCAAATGTCGTTATGATATCTGTCCGAATCAGATCTGCCCCTTCCACGATCTTGATCTTTTTAAAATCCTCCGGCTGTTCTTCTGTCACTGTCGTCAGGCTCGTGACGCCACGGCCTATTTTATATTTCTCTCCATCGTAAATAATCACCAGTTTTCCTTTGTCAATTTCCTCATCCGGCGACTGCACCAAATCAATATCCACGATTTCATCCAACACGTAATAGGTGCTGGATACGGACAAGGAAAGCCCTGCCAGCAGGCCGGCAATCCTCGCCGAATACTCCGCGGTCGTATACTCCTTGATTTCTTTGCATCCTTCCCAAGCCACTGCAATACCTGTCATGGCAAAATTTACAATCCCCTCATGGTCTGCCGCAATGTCAGGCAGCACTGCCTTGACTTTCTTTTTGTCCGTTCTTGCCTTTTTTATATAATCCACAATAGCCGCCGCGGATTCCGGCGTGCATTCCGGATATGCCAGCCAGTCATAATTTAATGTTTCGAACAAAGCGACCGTTTTTTTCATGTCGGCTGCCCCTTCCTGCATTTCTGCCCTGACTGCCACCACGGTTCTCGGCCCGCCCAAAAAAACCATGCGCAAGTAATCATAATTTTTTTCCGACCAGTCACTTTCCTCCACTTCATCCCATTTTTCATAAGGCGTCAGTTTCTGGTCTTTTACATCATCATGCAGCACAAGCAGCACCATGCCCCTGCTGCTCCGCTTGATAAAAGTCTTTGCCTTATGGATAAACTTTATTGATATTTCCGGTAAACCCATCCTGTCTCCTCCTAAAACCTGATTCCCAGATCCTCCATGAACGGGATCTGTATCCCTTCCTTCCTGCCCCCTGTATCCGTAAATTCAAGATAGAATTTATAATGCGCCACCTGATCCGTAATTTCCATGGACGCATTCTGTACAGTAAAACTCCGATCCCCGACTACAATCACGGGCCTTAGGATGCTGTCAATCGTTTCCAGCATCCTGTAATTGCTTTCATAGGAAGTAAAATCCTCTTCCATAAAAAGCACGTCCACCAGTAGGTTCTTCTCTGTATGGCTTCCTGCCGCCGCAGTAGAAAAACTGACTGGCATGATATTGACCTGCAGCAGCGGATAATTCCGCTTGTGGATCTCCTCACCATAAATATTCTTAATATCCGTGCCGTTCCTCAGCTCCCTGACCACCGCCAGCCGGACATCTTCCAGCGTCGTCATTTCAGCTCCTTTCTTAAATCCTGGAACATTTCCTCCACATCCTTTCCCATCTGCCTTGCTTTATACTCTTGAATCCCCTTTTCCAACATATACCTGCCCTTTGCAAACCCTACTGTTTTTTTTGCCCGCACCACCCTGTGTCCGTTATTAACAGCGGCCGCATATTCTGCATCATTTTCTATCCAGATCAAGAACTTTCCGCTCCCTTTATCCAGGCGTGCGCGCCACCTCCTTCTTAAATTTCCCGTATCCACTGGCGTTTCCTTTTTTACCAGTTTTACAACTTTTAATCCCATCTTTCCCGCATGGCTGCTTATAATTTCATTCCCCCATGCAGAAAGCCCGCGGTCAAAAGCCGCTTCCAGTTCTTCCAAGCTTTTCATTATGCCGTTCCTTCTATTTTTATTTTGGTTTCCCCATGGGAACCAGCATAAACAAAGGTTCTCCCTGTCCTGCCCCTTATGGATTCCCCAGCCTGGGTTACAATCTCCGCACAGTCATTTTCCTCTATCCTTATATCCGGCATAGTAAACAGGATGTATTCCGCATCCTTTTGGAAAAGCACCCCCGCCCGGGCAGGAGTTGCATTTTTTGACTGGCTCAGTGCGCAGGGGACGGATGCATACACTATTTTTTTCCCTTCCTTTGTCTCTTTTGTCGTTTCGTCCTCATAGGAATAATAGCGGGAAACCGTGAGCTGATCCTTATATGTTTTTGCCAGTATTTCTGCCTCGTTCATTTTTTGCGCCCTCTTTTTTCTTATTTTTTTCATTGGAAGGCATCTTCCCTTTCCTCCGGTGCATATATCTTAGTTTTTCAATAGCCTTCATGGCTTTCCTTTCCCAGACAGGGGAAATGGCATCCTACCCTGTCCGCAGTTTTCTATATCCATTCAGTACCTTCAGGTGCCTTTCCGTAAAACTCTCCGTCGTAATGGCCGTAGAATAATTGATCTGGGTATCACCGCGTTTGATGCTGGCCACATTGCCTCCGTTGTCGCTCCGGAAGCCGTTGGCCACCAACTCCCTTACAATAAATTCCAACGGAACCGGCACTTCCCGGATATGGCAGTAGCCTTTTACAGCAGCCTCCGCATCCCCGATCATGATATTCAGAATATCATCCTGTTCCGTTTCCGGCGGAATCGAAAGTACTTTCTTAATCTTTTCCAGCGTTGTCAGCTCTGCCCCCATCCTCGCTTCCTTCCTTTTCGGCTTCTTTGGTCTTTTCTTTTTTCTCTCTTTTTCCTGTAGAAGCTTTTTCTTCCTGTTCCCCAGAATCTGTCACGCCAATACAGGTATATCCTTTTTCTTCCAGCGCAGCCCTGCGTTCCTCCGTAGTTGCTATTTTTTCCTTGTTAATTTTTCTCATGATGTAGTTTTTTCTTGTCATTTCCTTTCTCCCTTCCGCCATATTTTCCCATTCCATCTTCTCCAGTTTCATATTGTCCGTCTTAATTCTGTTTTCCAAAACCTCGAAAGTCTGCCGTATTATTCTGATACATTCGTTCGGATATTCCCAAGCTGATTCCTCAATAACCAAAGATCATGGTATTTCCGGTATGCGATAAACCATGCATCTCCATGCTGATAAACCTCCGGGGAAAAAATTTTCATTTTATCCTGCTTTGATATGCCAATCGGTGCTTTTTTGGGCATAACAATCCAGTTGATATCCTTTGCCCCTGGCCCTTCCCTGAACCCGCCTTCTTTTTCCCCTTCGGAAACCCCGTCTGCAAAAATATAAGATGTTTTCATCCGGGCTGACGGTACAGGAAGAAGCGGCACATCATTAATCATTTTGACTTTTGTATTGATGCTTCCCTGCTCAAACTCCGTTACTGACACAATCTTATGGAATGCTTCCAGTTTTTCCAGCTCCGTTTTTACTTTTCCGCTTATGCTGCACACCAGCGGCACTGTTTCCCCCACAAGATCCTTGACAAAATTGATGTCCTCTATCAGAGCATCATACACACTCCCTTTTTCCACCGTATAAACTCTTCTTGTTTCCTCCGTCAGCGCTGCGATCTTACTGTAACGGTAGGCATCCACCTCGGGTACTACCTTTGTTCGCTGGAATTCCCCTGCTACCGTAGATGCATTGGCTACAAAGTTGCTTTCGTTGACATCCATGTCATCCAACAAAAATGAAGTCCCCCTGTCCATTCCCATACTCAGAGTTTGATAAGTAAGGTTGACGCCTCCTTTAGGATATCCGTCATCCCTCTGGTAGTCCTTTAACCCCGTCAAATCCATTATTGGCACTTTTACTTCCCTGCCTCCTTCATAGATGACCTGCCCGGCATTTGCTTCCATCCATCCGGAAGTGGATGTCTCCACCATTTTTTTGTCAAGCCCTTCCCTTAATTTCTGGGCATATTCCAATGTATTTAAAGCCACTTTCTCAGTCCTCCTCTTTACAAATATTTGTCTATCTCTGCCGCCAGCCCGACGGATCCAGCTCCACTTCCCGCTTTCGGCGTGGCTCCTTTCATCCGTTGCTCTACCTGTGCCTGGACCGCAAAGTCAAATTCTTTTTTAAAAGCGTCAATATTAACTTTTGTCTTTTCTATATCCGCGCCTATCAAAAATTCTGTGAAGCATGCAGGTATGCCTTTCTCATGCAAGATATCCTTCGTATCATTTTTCAACTCCCGAAGCTGCAGATCTCTTTCCCGTTTTTCCAGTTCCTCTTCCCGTTTCCTCCCTTCATATTCCTTTACTTCTTCTGGTTTCATGGAAGCCTTTTTCATAGCTTCCTCCACAGCATTTTTAACAGCTTCCTCCTTTTCTGCTTCCAATTCTTCCCTGAGTTTTTTCAACTCTTCCCCAATAACGGGTCTGTTGTCCTGCCCGGCTATGGCCCCCTTGCCTTCCTCGGTTCCTGCCAGGCTGACGGCCGCCTTATCTTCTGCCTCTGTTTTCTCCTGGCCGCCCTCATTTCCCCCTGCCTGCTGTTTTTCCATTTCCATCTCATCCATGTTCGAATACCTCCTTCATTTTTTATATATGAAAAAAGACTACACATTCCTGTGTAATCTTTTCCTTCCTGATAAAATCAATAAAAATTGTCTTCCTTCTCCCTGCGCTCCGGATGCAAATCATAATAATTTACATGCTTTCTTATGCAGTATTCCAGATCCTTTACAAACCCATCCATGGATTCTGGATCCCAATTCAGTGCTTCTGTGCTGATATCCTCCAGCCCTGCATCCAGGTACTGCCTAAACAGCTCCTGCCATTCCTTTTCTTCTCCGCCCGCTTCGGGCGGCAGCTCCTCCAGGTATTTGGGAATTCTGTTATCCATTCCTTATCATCTCCTTATATTTTTGGAAAGCTGCTGGAAAAAAGTCCTTAATAATCTCTATTTTCTGCTCATTCCCGCTTAATGATGCTTCATAAAAATGAGCGAACGCTTCCCTCTCCATGCCGTCTTTCCGTTGTTCCCAATATGACGCGCTATGTCCGTAGCCTCCCCGGCACTTGTTTCCAGTCAGCCCTCCTAACAGATCAGAAACGCTGTGGCATTCCACAGCCCGTATATTTTTTGAAACATATTGATAAGCTTCCTCCATGTTAGCACATCTTCCTCCTGCAATCAACGACCTGAAAATCCTTGCCCCGTCTTCTTCCAATGCCTGTCTGAATTCCCCGGACGATGACGGCCTTCCCAGAAGATCATCCATATGATGCCCGATTTCATGGAACAGGGGAACGAAATGTCCCCGCTCATCCAGGTAAGCCTTTCCCATATCAATGCGTATGCCCCCTTTACCTGAAGAATAAGACGCAATCCTTGGAGATGTATTTATGATATGTATTCTGTCGTAATACTTTAACAGTAGCTCCGCCTCATCCGCCCTGCTTTCTTCTACAATCCGCCTGATCATTTTTCCATACTGGGTATTATCCAGCTTCAGCGGTTCCTTCAAATCTGTTGCCCTGTCCAGCATCCGGCCTATACTGTTTTTGAACTTTTTGTCCCTCTCCTCTTTTTCCTCTATATGCTGTTTCTTCCATTCCTTATAAGTCATATTCCCTGGAACCTCATAATATTTCCCGTTTCCGTTTTTTGCCAGCCGCTTTCCGGCAGCCTCTTCCCCGTCACCAAAAGCGGCTACTGTAGTACTCCTGCAGTTCGGATGCATAGGCGGATAATTCTTCCCCGGCACCGCGTCCTTTAACGGGAATGCTTTTCCGTCCAGCTCCTGGCAGGTTTTGCTGGTTTTGCCGTCCAGCGTGGCCAGATATTCATATTTTTCCACCCCGCATTCCCTATATGCCTCCATTGCTGCCTGTTCATAAATATAAGCCGTCTCCGTTCTGACAAGCCGGTAGGCGCTGCTCCTGCTGACCTCCATTCGTCTGCTGACTCTTTTTGCCATCTTTTTGAGGCTCTCGCCGCGGATCAGCCCGACTGTTATATTTTCCCTCAGGCTGTGCGACAAATCTCCGCAATGCTTCCACAAAGCATCCGAGTAATTATTCCTTCCATAAAAGTTAAGCACCGCCTTCCTGACCGCATCCTCGTTCACCATAGAAAAATTTTTCCCGAACCCTGCCATCTGCTGGTTTCGGAAGACAGCCCTGTAATAATTATCACGGTACTGCTCCGCCAAAAAACCATACATATTTATCTGGTTCTCATCATACATATCCAGAAGAATTCTCTCGATTTCCACATGCAGCAGCTCCAGCCGGCTGATCTGCCCTTTCTTCGTATACGCAGCCAGGGCGCTTTCATATTTTTTGTGCCGCCTTTCCATCGCTTCCACTACAGTTTCCGGCAGGAAATCTTTCCTTCCGGTTAATTCCCTCTGCCTTTTTGCCTGTCCCATTGCCCTTGCCTCAAAATCAATCTTCTTAAAATCCGCACGATTGATTTTCTGTTTTGCTTCCGCAAGGCTGATTTTCTCCTGGTCTGCAAATCTCCCGTACATGCTGCCTATTTCATTTTCAATTTCCTTCAGCGCCTTTTCATACAGGGGCGCCACCGTGTCACGAAGAAAATCCTCCCCTGTGTTCGCGCTCCCTGCTTTATCAAACAGATACCTACGGTTCCAGTACTGGCGGCTCTTCATAATCCTCCTCCATCATTTTACTGATATCTACTTTGGAAAGCCCCTGTTCTTCCAGCATCTCTTTCTTTATCTTTTTCATTTCATTTCTGGCATCCTCCACTATGCTGTTCGGCAGCTGCTCCAGTATTGTCTCATGGCTTACAACCCCTTCCAAATTTCTGGCATTTTCTATCATATCTGCCACATTTTCAATAAAATTCCTTTCATACTTGCGGCTTACCTGATCCGGGTCAAAATTCTTGTTCATCTTCCGGTTCAAAAAACCGGCAATGATTCTTGTTTTTTTCCGCTGCGCCGCCTCAAACCGGTTCTCCTTCATGATTGCCAGCTCTTCCAGGCCTATCAGCTTATATTTAATGGCTATGCCCGTCAGGTTTCCTGCAAAGCTGGAATCGGACAGGGCCGGCACCTGGGACAGGAAAAATATATTGTCATAGAGGCGGTTTTTATAGTTCTCCACTGCCGTATCGTTAATATTTTTTACAAGCCACTCCGCCTGTCCTTTCTCGTCCAAAAAAAGGATCCTGTTTTTCCTGAGGTTCCTGACCATGTTGTCCGAATCCCCGTCTGCCCAGTCCCCATCTACGCTTGCCATGTCCTCCAGGCCACCGGAAGCCCCCGCGATACACAGGTAAGCATCCGTAAAGTACTCCATGTCATTCCCCGTATCCGACTGCGCCTTGTCATAAGCATCTATCAGGGGGATTTCATCCTCATAATCGCCGATACATTCTTCGTTGTTCCAATACAGAACCACCGGGATGTCATCCAGGCCATGGGCGGCGGCATCCACCAGCCTGAAGGTTTTGGATTCATCCTCCCTCCAGTAATAAATAATATCCCTGTCCGTATAGACTGCCGCATGTTCGCATAGCAGCTTCCCGTTAATGTCATAATCGGCCCAGATCCGCACCACACATTCCAAAAACTCATCCACCGTGACGCCGTAGACCGGTATGAATTCCTCTGCCGCCATCTTTTTCGATCGGAGGTCTGCCTGTTCATCCACATAAATCAATTCTGCTGAAATCCCTTTTTTGCTGCTTTCCTTTGCGAGTTCAAAATTCAGGCTGTTTATATAATTCTTGTTTAAAATTCCGTTTAAGGCGGATTTAAACTCTTCATCTTCCACCATGTACCGCACCGGCTTCCCCATGAAATAGCTGGTAGCCATATTGCTTATATATTTCGCAAACCCATGGGCCAGCCGGTTGTTGGGCTTTCCGTTGTCCATGGTACGCGACAGTATTTCATTTTTTACCTGGTAATATTTTTCCAGCTTATGGTAACGCGGGATCTGTTCACTTTTAAACTGCATAACCAGTTTTGTCAGAAATTTCGGATCCGTTACCTGCTCTTTTGAAAAACGATACATGATGCCTCCTACAATCCAAGCTTCCTTTTGCTGCCGACCCTGGCCTTCTTTTTCCCTTTTACTTCCCCGTTTATCATTTCCACAAATCCCGTCAGTGCATCTTCTGCGTCATCATGCCCGTTTTTTCCTTTCTTCTGGTATTTTTTTACATGGCTTGCAAACTCCGGCCAGCGCTGCTCCCAGTCATCCGGCATGATAACCTGATCCATAATATTAGAAGCATTCGTAAGGATGCGGGCTTTTTTCGGCTGGCTCTGGTGGAACCATGAAACGCTGCATTTATAGCATTTCATCTGTTTCAGTTCCCTTATCACATTGCGCGCAAACCCTCTCCCGCCGTTGTTGCTTTCTATCAGCGATTCCCTTACCCCTGCCATCTGGAGCCTTCGGGCCGTCTCCGGCTCTGTCACTTCCATTGCTTTATCCGTGTAATACACATCCGTTACATAGCCATACCGCCCGATCGTGCCGCCGGATATGCTGCAAAGAAAATCATCGCCCTCATCGGCCGTATCTGTATAATTGATCACCCTATCAAACTGGGTATAAGACACCGCTTCATATGTCTTGAATGTCCCATATAAGGATCCTTTCTTGTCAATAGGGGTCTGCATATAGTTAGCGCCCCATATTTCATCGCTCAGCGTCTCTTTCTTTTCCAGCAGGTCTTCCGTCGGGAACAGGTCTTCACATATGCTTTTCCCCTCAAAACTGTCTTCCGTCAATGCCTTAAACTTTAATTCATAGCATTTTTCCGGCCACTTGCCCAGCACCCTTCCTGCCAAATCATCCATTGCCCATCTTGTCAGCACGATGATTACTAAAGCCCCTGGAAGCATCCGGGAAGTCAGCGTATCCTTTAAAAACTTCCAGTGCGCTTCTTTTATGGAATCGTTGACGGCCTCCTTGTCATTTTTAATCGGATCATCAATAATAATAATATTTCCCCTCATCCCTGTCAGCGTCCCGTCAAAGGATGTAGCCAGATAGCTTGTATAACTTCCTTCCAGGCTCCATTTCATAACTGAACTGTCACCGTGCTTAATTTTAAGGGCCGGGAAGAAACTGCGTGTCACGTAACCTTCTTCCCCTTCCAGCTCCTCTTCCAGAATCATTTCTTTTGCCGTCCTGGAAAACTCCGGCGCGATAATCCCGTTATATGACACGGTAATTACTTTATTTTTAACATTCTGTCCATAACACCAGTTCACAAAATTTGCCAGTGTATAGGATTTCCCGAACCCGGGCGGCAGGTTAATGACCAGGTATTTGACCGGCTTCCCTGTTTTTTCATTTACCAGGCGCTTTTCGTATGCTTTCTGCAAAACCGTGCATAAGGCATCCTGGTATTTCCTCCCCGGCTTGTAAAATTCCGGCTTCCGGAGGTTACAAAACGTCCGGAAATCCCGCCTCCCGGCTTTCAGGTTCTTGTTCCTTTCTGCCTCCGGCGAGTCCGGATCCCCGTCGCTTATCCTTTTGAACTGCTTTGCAAACTCCCGTGCATCCATAGCCTAATACCTTTCCGAACTCAATATCCTGGCCGCAGTATCATGTTCCTGCCGCAAGGTATCCGCCGTTACACCGCCGGCTGCAAAAGACTCCCTCCTATGGCTCCGGTTCCATTCCATCTGATACTGCCTCCTCTTTTCTTCCTGCCGGCTTTTCCTCCACCGCTTTTCTGCCTCATAGCCGCTGCATCCCTGCAGATGCCCTGAAACATACTTCCTTGTCCGGCCCACCTTCCGGCAGATATCCCCTATCTTCATATGATCCTGGAAAAACAAGATTTCCGACATCCCCTTCCAGTCCCTCTTTTCCCCATCCATATACAAGCACCTCCAAGGATACATTTCTGTCAGACTGCCTGATGGCATAAACACAGATACATGCTTCGTCTGAAACATGTTTAAAACCGTTTTAAACGGCTTAAAATTGCTTTAATTCTTTCTTTTGGATATTTCCTACTGTAAACTCTGTAAAAGCTGGAAATGCGACGGTTATACTTTCTGCATTTCCCTTTCTGTTTCATCCGCCAGCTGCATAAGCGCGTCCGCAATCTCCGGATGGCTTTCCGCAATCTCCGCGAAGACCTTATCCTTCAGCATCTCCATTGCCACATGCACCGCCCCGCGCTCCTTCCTTGCCTGGAGCTTCAGCTTTTCGTTGCTTACCTGCGCCCGCTGCAGGGATGCGATGGACTTGGCAATCTTCCCTCTCTCTTCTGCATCCATCTGGTCATCCACCAGCGCCTCCATGACCAGCTGGGATGCCAGCAGGTTGTTGGCTTCATGCAGCTCCGTAGCCGGGCGGTCAGCATTGTCCTCTGCCAGCAGCTTTGCAAACTCCTTGGCGATCCGTACGGATTCAAACCTCTTCAAAAATTTTTTCCCATACCTCCCAATAGAGGAATAATGGATATCTTCCCCAAATTCCTTCAGATATCCTGATATATCTTCATAAGTCTCCCCGCAGAGAAGCCTTTTTTCCACTTCTTTTTTTAGTTCCGGCGGCAGCCTGTCTACCTTGCTGTGACTCCTGTTCGGTTCCATTTCACCCTCCTGCGCCTAATCCCTTTGCCTCCGCATTCCCTTCCATCACGTCCATGCCTTCCGGCGTGATTTTTGCTATCATCCGGTGGATCCCCAGAACCCCGTTCCAGACTTCCTGGATCTCCACCAGTTTTTTCCCCTGCAGGTAATAAAGCTGTTCCTTCAGATATTCCTCCGTCACATCCAGGTTCCCTTTGCGCAGCACTGCCAGCAGCACCTTCTCATCCGCCCCCAGCGGGATGCTCTGGCGGCATATCTCTAAAATTTCTGCCCTCAGCATTTCTTTTTCTGCCAGTTCAAGCAATTTGTTACTCATCAATCACCACTCCTTTATCCACGATATCCCCTTCTGCCAGATTTACGCCTGTCGGAGTAAGCCATATGAGGGAATCCATATAATTTTCCTTGTTATATACCAGTTTTACATATTCTTTCTTTGCCCCTGTGAGATAATAAACCGCCTTTTTTATCTCCTGGTCAGAATTATATCCTTTATATGCCAGCACTTGTTTCAGGCTCGAAACCGTAATATCTTCCCCGTAACAGGCATACAGTTTTTCAATGATATTCCCCCTGAGTATTTTTGCCTTGGCAATTTCCATCTTATCCATTGCGCCTTTTCCCCATCTCCAGCCTGTCGATCCGCTCGTCTATCTTCCCGATATTCATCTGGATATCCTGCATGGACCGCGATATATCCCCCATAGTTTCCGTAATCCTCTCCAGATTCGTCATCAGGATTCCTTCCCGTTTTTCCGCTTCCCTGCGGATGAGGTTCTCCCTTTTTGCCGCCTCCGACTGTATCAGCGCCTCCCTCTGCTGGGATGCTGCCAGCATGACGTTCTCCCTGTCCTTTGCGGCCTTTTCGATATCTGCTATTCTTTTCTGCGCCCCGTCATATTCCTCGCGCACGGACTGCTGCCGTTTTTCATCCTGCCTGATAAAATACCGGACGAAAACGACAAGGAGAACAGGGGTTATCCCGATATCTATGATAAATTTAATCATCTCTGCAGTTTCCATATCGACCATTTCCCTGTCCTCCTTCCGCTTTTCCATACTGCTGCCCCATAAGGCATATGCTGATCCCAGTGCTGATTATAGTTGCCAGCGCCAGCAGCCACGTAACAATCCGGATCCTATGCCGGCGTAACCACTGCCCCATCTGCTGCGTCCCCCCTGCCTGTACGTCCCGGCAGCCCTCCAGCCGCCACGCGGGCATAATCCGCCTTGACTTCCGGCAGCACGCTTTCAATCCGGTTTTTAATGTATCCTTCCATATCCCCGATACATTCCAACAGCACAGTCTGTATTTCCGGCTTCATCTGGTCTATGATCTCCCTGCATGCGGTTTCCGATACCCTGCACAGGTCTTCATATTCCGCCTCCCCGTTTTTTACCTTTTCCCGGAGTTCCGCTGCAATGCCCCCTTCCAATTTTCCTACCGTGATCCTTGTCACCTTTTCCAGCACTTTGTCAGCGCCCTCGAATGCCACTGCCATTACATGCCTCTCCGCCGCTTCTGCTTCCGCCTTTTTCTTCTTCAGCTCCGCCCGCAGAACCCTCGCCCCGCTCTCCGCCAGATAAGCAGCCAGAGACAAACCTACTGCCATAACCAATCCTACCAGCCAATTCTCCATATCCTTTTCCTCCTAAAATTAAAATACCAGCCATGGGCTGCCCCATGCTGGTATTTTAATATAATACTATGCACGCTGTATTCTTTATGAAAATCTTTATAATAGAAAAAATCAGAAGTTATAATCAGCCAGGCTCATCTGCCCAGGCATGGGTTTCGTTTTCCCCCTGGAAATCTGTTCCTTTACCACCTTGTATACCGTGGATTCCGCAACGTCATATTTCATGCACAGCCCGCGGATGTTTGTCCCGTCATATTCCTCGGAGATGGCACGGAATATCCTGTTCTTGACCAGCTCCTGCTTTTTGGGGATATAAAAGCTGCTCCCCCCGAAAGTCTCCGACAGCTTTATGACATTTTCAACGCCGATCACCTCTGCATACGCCTTATGCTGCTCCTGCAGATCGTCCATCGTCAGATTCTCAAGTATCCCTTCCGTAATCATATGCCACCTCCGATTCTTTGTCAAACAGCCTACAGGGCCAGATGCCCGATCGTTACCGGGCCGGCGATGCCGTCCTCCTTAATTCCTGCTGTCCTCTGGAATGCGGCTACGGCCTTCTTGGTTTCTTCCCCGTACCTGCCGTCCTCCTCCAGATTCATTCCCTTCGCATTCAACCGCTGCTGGAGCCAAACGACGTCCTCCCCGCAGCTCCCCTGTTTCATGACCGCCGTTTCAGGAACCTTCCCTGCTATGGGGCTTCCCCCAAAAGTGGACACACTGTTGCCTGACCGGTCAGCCCAGAAATATTTTTCTGCCCGCGTATCCACGTGCAGGAAATTTCCATACAGCCCGATCCCTTTCACGCCAATGCTCTCCGCGTAGGCTGCTGCTGTTACCGGTGCAACCCCTTCTATACGGATATCCGCCGCCATGCCGTACAAGTGCTTTGATTTGGACGCACCGCCTACTTTTTTATTATAGGCCTCCGTACGGTAAGCGGAATTGACTGACACCGGCTTTTTAAAATAATCCCGCATGCATTGCAGGATCCTTACCAGCCCGGCGTCCACCTTTACCGCATCGCTCCCGTCCTTGCAGCGGAATTCCCTTATCCGGAAGTTCGTCTTCCGGCCGTCCAAAAGGAAATACCTGTCGCCGTCCCTTTTATATGAGTACTCAGTCACGCCCTCCTGCAGTACAATGCCCCCTGCATCTGTCTGGGCGGAAGATCTGCTGGGCAGTTCCATATAGGCATAATTCATATCCACATTCCCTCTGACTCCCGGCACTTTCCCTTTTGAGCTGTACTGCCACAGCGCCATGTCTTCCCGCCCCGCCGTCTTGTTATACCTTGCATACCAAAGCGGGAAAGGAAGCAGTTCGCTGTCAAACATCCTATTTAAATAATCCCGGTTGGAATAATTAACCGCCATATACCCCGCACGTTCCACCCTGCTGCAGAAAGCCGCCGCCATTACTGTCGCCAGCCCTTTTCCAACCGTTACGCCTTTTGTGCCGGCATATCTTACTGTGTCATATTCCAGGTCGTAAGCTACCGGGCATGACAGCTTATATTTCCTTACAGCCTCCAGCGCATATTCCGCTTCCTTTTCCGCCATTTCCTTTGTATACGCATAGGAAAACCAGTAAATGCCGAACGGGATCCCCCGTTGCAAGCATGCATTGGCATTGTCGTAAAACCTTTCGTCAATATTGTTCTTCCCGTAGCCGGCGCGGAGCATCACGAAATCCGCTCCTGCCTCTTTTACCTTGTCCCAGTCAATCTTCCCGTTATGCACGGAGAAATCATATACTTTGTTGTAAACTGCCTCCATCTTTTTCCTCCTTCTCTCTTTCCAGCATCGCCTTTTCCAACATCGCCTTGAATGCCTCAATAACAAGGGATGCCTCTTTTTTCGTCAGCCATTTATAATGCTCCACGCCCATCCGCTCCCGCAGGAAGCCGTCCAGGCGCTTTTCATCCGCTTCCCCTTTTTCATTTTTCCATCCTATTGATTTTGCCAGATCCTTGATCTTCCATGCCTGCCTGGCCGTCACCCGCTCCTCCCGGCCTTTCTTTTTCCCGGAAAGGCTGTCGATCACCTTCACCGCATCCGTAATGCTCAGCCTGGACAGGCTGTCCTTTTTCGTAATATTAGACACATAAAGGTGGAGCAGGTCGGAATCCATCCCATTCTCCCTGGCAAGAACATATATTTTCCTAAGCTGCGCCGGTGTTGCCTTTGATGCCATCTTCCACCACCCCTTTTCTGTACTTCAGTTCTATCCTCGGAGTCTCGTCTACGATGATATATTTCTTTAATTCCTCCGCTACCGCCGGGAAATCCTCCATTGGAAAAAATGCCCGGATAAGCTCCCAATTTTTGATTTTATAAATATAATACAGTTCCTCGTCCGCCTCCAGATCCGGGTCACCCAATGTTTTCCGCAGCATTGCGATGTCCTTGGCATATTCCCCTTTCAGCTTCTTTAAGATCAAGCTCTTCTGCTTTGCATCCATCTGCCAGCCGGCATGATCCACGATCTGCTCAATGGTAAACTCACTATCATAATCGCCTGTAATAACAGCGATCAATGCCTGGCGGAACTTTTTTTCCACCTCGTATTTCACTTCCGTAGGCTTTTCCATGACTTTATCCTTCAGCAGACCCTCCCCCAGCAGTTCCGCCACCATGGGCATGTTCAGGATTTCCAGTTTCTGCGCGCAGGAAATGTTCACATAACTATTGGTTTTCCCAAAAAATTCAGTGAATTTGATATTCCTTTCCTCCAGCTCATTTTCCGCCCTGCGCTGCAGCTCCGCTTTCAATAGGTCAACCTCCGCCGCCGCTTCTTTCACTTTCTGGTCCTTCGCCGCGGCAAATTCCACCAGCTCATCCGTTCCCATTTCCTGGAGCCTTGCTGCATCAATCTCCTTCTCTGCCAGCATTCTCCTGCTTTCCATCCCCCTGCTCCTTTCCGGCATTCCCCGCGCAAAGCCGGCATATGCCTTTTCCCATATACAGCGCCACATCCTGCGTCCCGCCGCAGAACAAGCATCTTGGGAGATGCGGCCTGACAATTATGGATCCGCTGCTGCCGTCCACTTCTACATCCAGCGCATCGCCGGCCCGGATGTTCATTTCGCGCCGGATCCCCACGGGTATGCTGACCGCCCCCGCTTTCGTTACTCTTTTGGTATTCATTTTCCCACTTCCTTTCTTTTCCACCTCACTCTGCATTTACGGGCTTGTGACCGTCCTATGGCTGCATTAAGGCAGGGCCGGGCTTCCCCGGCAGTATCCTTTCTGTTTTATCCTTCCGCTTCCACCAGCTGCACCCATACCGTGCGCCGCCCCCATTCCATGCATTCCTCCCGCCCCGGCATGTACACGTCGATGCATCTGCCGTCCTTTATGCGCTTCTCCCCGCCGGTGTCCAGCATTTCATATATCCCGATGCATGCCCCCGGCTTCCCGCCGTCGTCCTCATACATGATGCAGGTCAGCCCCAGCCATTCCCGCTTCCCGGCGCAGATGCCTTCCCTCACTTCCTGCCCGCTGGCAGTCACCTCCCCCTCATAATACGCCGTGCATTCCAGCCGGAACGGCTCCCCGTAGGGGTTGTCCGTTTTTCCGGCGGCATGCATCCCCCCTCCCTCCAGCGCAGTGATTGCCAGCGCGGCCGCAAAAACTTTTAAAACCTTTTTTAACTGCATATAAACGCCTCCTATACATCCACTTCTAACAAATTCACACCGAAAATTTCATCTATGATCCGTACCAGTTTCCCGCTGTACCCCAAAATCCCTTCATATGCCAGCACCGCATCCAGGATTTCATCCAGGGAATATTCCCTCCTTATGGATTCCTTGTCCGCATCCAGGCAGACGCCTAATACCTCATGCAGCGCCTCCATGACCGTATTCCCATAATACCTGCCGTCCGGGCTGCCCTCATACCTCTCCATCCGAATGCGCCCCATTTCCTTCCTGTAATATTCTTCCGCTTTCCGGACCGCCTCCCCGCAGCTGTACAGGCTGCAGGAATGGGCCTCCCTCCATCTGCAGAACCCGCATGCATCCAACAGGCTTCCAATACGGATTTTCTCCTTTCCCATCACGCCCTCCGTCAGCTGTTCAGCAGCGCCTTTTCCAGCGCGTCAAAATCATACTTGTTCTGCTCAAACCCATGGCGCATGCCTGTCCCTGCAGCCTTTCCCGTCCGTTCCTTTTTCTGTGCCAGGTTCTTCATGATCCCCCTTGTATAAGTTTCTTTGTATTCCGGGTAACGTGATATATGTATCCGCAGCGCCTCCATGACGACATCTTCGTCAAACTTCCCCCAGCGCTCTTCCTCCTTGTCCTTCACTCCCTGGCTGATCCTCCCGGACTTGCGCGTGCGCGCCAGGACTTTCCAGTATTCTTTTTTCAGCTCCTCCAGCCTGTCCATTTTCCCCCTCCTATCCGATATTCATTTCTTTGGCCATCCGCGCCAGTTCCGGCGCGGCAATGCTCCCGAATACGGCTGCCGTATTGACAAACACATTCACCGCCCCGCGCAGCCCGTATTTCGTCCTTGCTATCCGCAGCAGCAGTTCCACGCTTTCCCCGTCCAAAAAGGCTTCCCGGAACACCATTTCCACGTCTTTTTTACAGATATTCCCCGTAAGGACCTGCCTCCTCATCCCGATCCGGCTGAAGAGCTGCGCGAAAGCCGCCTCCCCGGACCCCTTCATCTTTGTATAAACCTCGTAGTTCCCAACCAGCGCCAGCCCTACCCCTGATTCGTCGCTGATGCATCTGAGGTAATCCAGCGTCCTTACCGTCAGGTGCTGGGCCTCGTCAACTACCAGCACCCAGCCGGATCCCCGCAGCTTCTCCACGGTTTCGGCATAAATCTTCCTTGCCACCCGCTCCTTCACGCCCAGATGCCTCACGAGCAGGTCATTGATGCCCGTTATGCTGGCATAAGCCGGCGATGCCGTAACCCCTATGGCAAGGCTGTTCCCTTTCAGGTATTCCCTCACGGCCATCGTTTTTCCAATCCCGGCGTCCCCGTACACTACTGCCACCTTCCCCTGCAGATGGCAGTAGCTTATAGCGTCCATGACCGCCTTTGCCACCGTCGTCTCTACAAATCCCGGCTCCTTCGGCGCCACCCGGCGTTTCTCTTTCACCATCGTCAGATCCATGACTTTCGGGATAATGGTATGGGGCGTCTTATATGTCCCGGAAAGAAACGCGCTCACTAATCCATCGCTGATCCCCAGCTCCTTTGCTATCGCCCTCTGGCTCTTCCCTGTTTCATCCCTGTATGCGGAAAGCGCCGCTATCGCCTCTTCATATGTCATGCTGTTTCCCTCTGCCATAATGTTCCTCCTATTCTTCCTTTGCAGCCCGGAACCGTTCCAGCGCCTCCGACCAGTCTATGGGTTCCGCACCGACCGCCTCCATATAAGCCTCCTCTTCCAATGCCGTCTCCTGCATCCTTACTGGTATAACAATCTTCGGACTTATCCCAGGCGGCTCCCCCATCCTTGCGGCCGCCTCCTCCAGTATGAGCTTCAGCGCGTCCTCCGCTTCTATGCCTTTTTTCTTCATATAAGCCTTTACCGCCTTTTCCAGCTCCCGGTTCTCCTTCATCGCCTTCTGCACTTCCTCCTTGGATGCAAAATAAGACAATGCCCCCTTCTGCTGCGCCGTACACAGGAACCTGTCCTGCTCATCGTAGACACGCACTTCCTCCAGATGATCCGGGTCATACCTGAAATAAACCTTTTCCCCGATATGGTTCATCAGCAGCTCTTCCGAATTAAAATACAGCTCCTTGTCATACAGCTTCAGGCTGACGCCGTCCCGCTGCACCTTCACCATGCGGCTGTTCCGCATCATCATCAGGTTCAGTTCGTCCGGCTGGGCCGTCCTCTGCTCATACAGGCACTGCGCATATACCTGGTCGGGCGTCCTGCCGCCCATCCCGGCGCCTTTATGGGGCTGTTTGTTGAAATGCCCCTCAATGTATACGTCCACATATCCGGCAAACTCTTCCAGCAGGGTGAAATTAGAGGCAAGCCTCCCGGTCTTCTTAAGCCTCTCCGGCCTTTCCGCTATGGTTCCGCCTGTATATCCGGCAAACAGCCGGGAGAAGCATTCCTTCACTTCACGGAATGCCCGCTCGATGATCTTGGCCTTTGCATTTTTTACCAGCGCCGTCCGGAATTCGATCCCCAGGTGCCGGAGGATCGTGGGCGGCTCATGCCCGTCCGTTTTTGCGCTCTTCCGGAACCCCCTGCCGCCAATGTCATGAGTCAAAAACTCCCTTCCATTGTCGGAATATACCATCTTTGGGATGCCGTACCTTTCAATCCCGCGCCGCAGGGCGTGCAGTGTCGCATCCGACCGGGGCGCGTCCGTCACGTACCAGCCGACCATCTTCCGGCTCCTCACGTCCAGAAAGCCCGTGAGGTACACGCGGATAGGGCGGCTGCCCTCCCCTCCATCCACAAAAACGTCAAAAGTATGGTTGTCGCATACCCATACGTCATTGGATGCCAGATCATCATAGATTCGCCGGATATACGGCGCGCATTCATCCCGGAATACTTTCTCGCCGAACCGGTAATATTTCAGTACCGGCACCGGGATCCTGTCCACCGCCCGGGCAAAGGTGCTTGGGGATGCCAGCGGGAGGAACTGCTGCAGCTCCGTCCTGTTGTACCTGATCTCCAGCTCTGTCAGCTCCATGCACCTCGCCACCGTTTTCCGGGACTCGTCCAGGTAATAATATTCAAAGATGTCGAACACGGCATCCGGTATCGCCTTTGCATGGTTCCCATGCTTGCCCCTCCGATCCAGCAGTGCCATATCCCCCTGCCGGTCCGCCGCCTCCAGCTTCCGGTATAGGATCCTCTGGCTGAATTTCATATCCGGGTGCTGCTCCGCCAGGTAGGCGACGTACTCCTCATCCGCCTTTTTCTTGCTCTTTGCCTTATTCCGGTACTCCTGCCATTCCGCCAATATTTTCTTCCATAGGGCAATTTCTTCCCGTTCCGCTGCTGTAATCCCCTCCATCGTAACCGTACACGGCGTGATTGCCGCTTCCTCTTTCGGTACCGGCGGCCCTGCTTTTTCCCTGTTCTGGAGCCGCTTCCATTTTTTTATGTACTTGGGTTCGATGGAAGCCAGCGGTATGCGGTATTGACGGCCAGATTTTCCACCTTTTCCTTCAATTTCCTCTACGATTAATTTCCCTTGACTAATTAAATTCCTTATATATCTTTCACTACATCCACGCAATGATGCATATTCGCTTACAGTCAAATAATCCAATTCATCACCACATTTCTTATATTTTTTCTTTACATCCGTTACAATCCGCGCTATAATTTGACTGTAAATATGGGAAAGCCGTCGATCTTGTTCATGGACGCGGCTTTTTTTCTGCCCTCCTTTCCGCTACCCGGAAGCAGCATGCTTCCGACGCTCCGGGCCTGAAGCCTCTTTATAGTCGCCCGGACGACTTTCTGTTCTATTGCGGTTTCCCCTGTTTAATGGTAAAATATTTGTAAAATTCAGGATGATGACATATGCTGGACTGCATGGCAACATGCAGAGGTAC
>OFGD01000355.1_pt1 | contig 34582 bp, 32 predicted proteins | sample 1521671 | NCBI WGS metagenome assembly OFGD01 (sample SAMEA3504114, study PRJEB24116) | mouse gut metagenome | biome: mouse gut; feature: mouse-associated habitat; material: faeces | place: Denmark | collected 2011 | reverse complement strand
CGGTCATCCAGCCCCGCCGTCCAAACAGCCGCCTGGACAAGGTGCGCCATATGTTTCAGAAGGTAATGTAAAGATACATAATCGTCAAGACGGCAACAATCAGAAGTTATGGAGGGTAACAATGGAATATAGTAAGGAAGATTTAATGGAAGCAAAAAAGCAAATTTGGGGAGTGGGAGAGAACATGGGAACAGAGGAAAGTAAAAAAATCTGGGAGGAGAACGCACAATTTTGGGATAATGCAATGGGTGACGAATCTAATGAATTTCACAGAGAGGTAGTGCGTCCCAAAGTAACGGAACTTCTATCTCCTAATCCTGCGGATTACATTTTGGATATTGCGTGTGGCAATGGAAATTATTCTTCGTATCTTGCACAAAGAGGCGCTTCGGTTGTCGCTTTTGATTACAGCAAAAAAATGATAGAATTGGCTAAAAGACGGCAATCACAATATGCAAAACAAATTGAATTTTGTGTGGCGGATGCGACCGATAGAAAAAGTATATTAGAATTAAAAAGAAATCGAGCCTTTACGAAAGCAGTTTCTAATATGGCAATTATGGATATTACGGATATTGAACCACTTCTTATGGCTGTTTATGAACTGTTGCAGGAAAGCGGAATTTTTGTCTTTGCAACGCAACACCCTTGTTTTGTCACGTTGACTGAAAAATATATGACACCGCACAGTTACTATGATATAGCGATTGAAGGGCAACCGAAAGAGCAGATTTATTATCATCGTTCCATACAAGATATTTTTAACCTTTGTTTTAGAGCTGGATTTGTCATTGATGGATTTTATGAAGAATGTTTTAAAACCAACAAAGAAATTCCTATGGTAATGATAGTAAGGCTTAAGAAGGTAAAACGTGATAGCTTAAAATAAATTCCAATTTGTCGAACTTACTCTAAATTAGCAAAGACCGCTTACATCGTGTAGGCGGTCTCTTTTCGTATTCAGATATATTTGATTTTGAGCTTTCTTTTCTTGGTTGAAAGCACCTTGCAGAGAACATCGTCAACTCCGTCGGTGTATCTGCCTTGTGAAATCAGACTGTTCTTTAAGCGGATAAGTGTTTGTATTACTCTGCTATATTCGTCATCATTAAGATAGATATGGAACTTTTCTTCTCTCACAGTCGCTTCCTCCATTCATTGAATTTTGCTCTGATTACCGAAACATCTGCTTCGACATCAGAATAAATAAAGATATGTACGCTTTTGAAAACTGCTTTTACTCTGTCGGCATACTCCGCTTCCGTTTCGGTTGTCTTAAAAGGGAGTTTTACGAGTTTTATATTTCGTTGCTTGCATAAGTGGCTTTTGAGAACCTCCATATGTTCTGAGCCGTTCGTAAATTCTATCGCCAGCTTTTCTGACGGAATGTATGTTTCAAGAGGTATTCCCAATAGTTTATCTGAACCGAGCTGTACCTTTAGTCCTTTTTGATTGGCGTAATAGGCGACAGCCAAGCCGGGGAACACGGATCGATATTCGCTTTCGCATACGGTGCATTTTTCTCCGATAATTGTTCTGTCGCTGATTTTTGCTTTCCAAGAGTGTCCAAGTGAACATTTCCACCACACACTTTTCATTGACTTTCTTGACACTTGTGTCGGGAGCAGAGAGTTTTTTTCGTAATCCCATTCAGCAAGCAGTTTCCTGTCCGTTGTGGCTAAATCATTGTATCCTGCAAGAACCGCCCTGTCCACACAAACCGGGCATACTGTTCCTTTTACACGAGCATTGATAACGGACTTCCACTCATTGCCACAGGTCTTACACTTCCACCAAACATTGTGTCTTGATTTTGCGTTTACCTCATCAGGCATTAGGGGATAATTTCTTTCTGACCACTCAGCCGCAAGGTCAGGGTGCGTAGTCGCCAAGTCATTAAATCCTTTGAGCAATGTATATCCGCTACAATACGGACATCTGCTCCCACCGGAACGGGTTGAAATAAGAGTGTACCACTCGTTTCCGCAATCTTTGCATTTCCACCAAGCCTTACTGTTTGCAAAGGCTGTTACCATTGTAGGCAGCAACGGAAGATTTCTGTCAGACCATTCAGCAGCAATATCGGGATACTGTGAAGCAAGGTCATTGAATCCGGCAAGGACTTTATTATGTGAGCAGTATGGACAGCCTGTGCCGTTTACCGTTCTGCTTTTAACGCTTGCTTCCCATTCGTGTCCGTGTTTACATTTCCAAATAATCTTCTTATGAGAAGCGACAGATACCTCGGTAGGCTTTAATTTGTTCTTTTTAGACCACTCCTGAGCCAACAGGGGCTTCAATGTGGCTAAATCATTGATACCCTCTATTACTCTCGCTCCTGAGCATATCGGGCATTTCTCGCCCTTTGAACGAGCTTTGACGCTCGTTTCCCACTCGTGTCCGCAAGCACCTATCCACCACACTCTTTTATTTGAACCGAAGGTTATCTTATCCGGCGTTAGCGGTAAGTTCTTCTCTGACCATTCAGAAATTAGCTCCGGGTGAACGCTTGCTAAACTGTTGCTCATAGTATAACCACCCCTTCCTCTGTGATTATCCTCATTATATTGAGAAAAACAGGATTGGTGTAGTTTGCGATGTAGTCCGAAAACTATGAGAAATGAAAGAAGCTCCTGAGAAGCAGTAACTTCTCAGGAGCTGTGTGAAACTTAAAATTATGCGATTTTTTAGTCTCTGCACCGTTTTTAGCACCGATTGGTGTAAATTTGGTGTAAAGAGGTAAATTTATTTGATTTTGAAAGTCCCGAAACCCGCATAAACACTGGGTTTTTCTTACTTGTCGTTCGGTAAGGACTTCATTGTGGGGAACAACAATACATCCCTTATCGCTGCCGCATCAGTGAGCAGCATACACATTCTGTCGATTCCAAATCCGATTCCACCTGTCGGCGGCATACCGATCTCCAGTGCATTCAAGAAATCTTCATCCGTTGTATTAGCCTCTTCATCCCCCTGTGCAAGCAATTCTTCCTGTGCCTTAAAACGTTCTCTTTGATCCAGCGGATCGTTAAGCTCAGAGTACGCATTCGCCATCTCCCAGCCATTCATGAAGAACTCGAAACGCTCTGTATACTCCGGATTCTCCGGTTTCTTCTTCGTAAGCGGAGAAATCTCAATCGGATGATCCATTACAAATGTAGGCTGGATCAAGTGTTCCTCTGCATACTCTTCGAAGAACAGCGCAAGGATATCACCCTTTTTATGTCTCTCTTCAAATTCAATACCGCGCTCTCTGGCGATTGCTTTTGCTTCTTCCGTTGTCTTGATTTCATCAAAATCAACATCTGCATATTTCTTAACGGCGTCTACCATAGTAATTCTTTCGAATGGCTTTCCAAGATCCATCTCTACACCGTTATAAACAATTTTCGTAGTTCCAAGCACTTCCTGTGCTACGTGACGATACAGATTTTCTGTCAAATCCATCATGCCATTATAATCTGTATATGCCTGATAAAGTTCCATCAAAGTGAATTCCGGATTATGTCTCGTATCAAGACCTTCATTACGGAATACACGGCCAATTTCATATACACGCTCCAAACCACCCACGATCAATCTCTTCAAGTAAAGCTCCAAAGAGATACGCAGTTTGAAATCCTCATCCAATGCATTGAAATGTGTCTCAAACGGTCTTGCCGCAGCGCCGCCCGCATTCGCCACAAGAATCGGTGTTTCTACTTCCATAAATCCTTCATTATCTAAATATCTTCTGATTGCACTGATGATTTTGGAACGTTTGATAAATGTATCTTTTACTTCCGGGTTCATGATCAAATCTACATATCTTTGACGATAACGCAAATCTGTGTTCGTAAGACCGTGATATTTCTCCGGAAGAATCTGAAGGCTTTTGGATAATAAAGTTACGGCAGAAGCATGGATGGAAATCTCTCCTGTCTTTGTCTTAAATACTTCACCTTTAAGACCGACGATATCGCCGACATCCATTTTTTTGAATTCTTTATATTCCTCTTCTCCGATGCAGTCTCTTGCAACGTAAGACTGAATATTTCCTTTTAAATCCTGGATATTACAAAAAGACGCCTTTCCCATAATACGTTTGGACATGATACGTCCTGCCAAAGATACATCCTGTCCCTCTAACTGCTCAAAATTCTCTTTGATATCTGCGCTATGGTGACTTACATCATAAGTCATGATCTGAAAAGGATCTTTTCCGTTCGCCTGCAAATCCGCAAGCTTCTCACGACGTACTTTTCTTAACTGATTAATATCCTGTTCCTGTACATTTTTCTGCTCTGCCACTTTTTTCCACTCCTTATTATACTGATCTGTCGATTTTTAATACTTCGTATTCAATCATGCCCGCCTGCGTCTCGATAGACACGACATCTCCTATCTTGCATCCGATCAATGCTCTTCCGACCGGAGATTCATTAGAGATTTTTCCCTGAAGGCTGTTTGCTTCGGTAGAACCTACAATTTTAAATTCCATCTCTTCTTCAAATTCCTTATCATAAACAGAAACGGTACATCCTACATTGATCGTCTCTAAGTCCACTTCATCTTCTACTACCACTTCTGCATTTTTCAAAATTTTCTCTAATTCTTCGATACGTGCTTCGATATCTCTTTGTTCGTCTTTTGCTGCATCGTATTCCGCGTTCTCAGATAAGTCACCCTGTTCCCTTGCTTCTTTAATCTTACCCGCAACTTCTTTTCTTTTTACGACTTTTAAATGTTCTAATTCCTCTTCAAGCTTTTTGAGTCCGGCATAAGTAAGTATTGTTTTTTTTGCTTCCATTTGGTACTACTTCCTTCCTGATATCTTTCCTTATAGGCCCTATAAAGTCGGCATATGTGCTGCCACAACTGGACTTTTCTTCCGCATGTGGTTAGAATCATCCACTCTCGCAATTTTGATATTATACAAGATAACCTGTCCGATGTCAAGAAATTTCTATTCTTGCCCGACAGCTATATTTTCCCAAGATTCCCGAGCACACATTTTTAAATCATATGTAAGCCCGGACATTCTTATACTCATTATAAAAATCTTTTTTTAAGCAGCTCTTCCAATTCCTCCATACTCTCCACACGGTTGATCTCATCCCGCATCTTTGCGGAATTTGGCAGACCCGTCGTGTACCATGCCACATGTTTTCTCATTTCCCGGATTCCAAGATATACACCCTTTTGCTCTATCTGGAGTCTGGCGTGAAGAAGCATCATCTCTTTAATTTCGTGCAAAGACGGTCTCTCTATCATCCGTCCCGTCTCTTCATATTGAATAAGCTCTCTGAAAATCCATGGATTCCCTTGCGCTGCCCTTCCGATCATCACCCCATCACAACCCGTGCCGGCAATCAACTCCTCTGCCTTCTTGGGCGAGTCCACATCACCGTTACCAATGACGGGAATCGAGACTGCCTCTTTCACCTGACGGATGATATCCCAGTCCGCTTTCCCGCTATAGTACTGCTCTCTCGTCCGTCCGTGAACCGCTACCGCTGCCGCGCCGGATGCTTCGATAATTTTTGCGATCTCTACTGCATTGATGCATGTATCGTCAAATCCTTTCCGAATCTTGATGGTAACCGGTTTATTTATCGCTTTAACAAGCTTTGTCACAATCTCCTCAACAAGCTTTGGCTGTTTCATAAGCGCGGAGCCTTCGCCATTTTTTACAATTTTAGGAACCGGACATCCCATGTTTACATCCAGGATAGAAAATGGCAAGTCTTCTATTTGCTTTGCTATCTCGCTCATAATATCTGCATCTGACCCAAACAACTGCAAAGATACGTATTTTTCCAACGGATGGATTTTCAAAAGTTCCTTTGTGTTACGGTTTTTATATAAAATTGCCTTTGCGCTAATCATTTCCATACAAGAAAGCCCCGCTCCTTGTTCCTGACATAGCATCCGAAATGGCAAGTCCGATACCCCCGCCATCGGAGCTAATATATATCGGTTGGGTAATATAACATTTCCTATTTTAAGTTCTTTCATTTAACCTTCCTCTCACTGCAGCGCCGGTCACAACCATCTTTCGCCACTTTGCGCCAGAAGAATCTCCTCTGGCGCAAATCATCTATCGTTTATTCTTTTCAAACACGAGACGAAGCCCCGACAATGTAAGAATCGGGTCATAGACATCTATCAGCTTGGTCTCCTTTGCTATAATCTTTCCAAGCCCTCCGGTTGCTACCACCTTCGCATTGAAATAACCGGATTCTTCTTTCATCTTGCGGATAATATACTCCGTCTGTCCGATATATCCATACACAAGACCTGCCTGCATACTGGAAATCGTCTCCTTTGCAAGAATGCTGGCCGGCTTTCGGATTTCAATCTCCGGAAGCATAGCCGCCCCTCCCCAAAGTGCTTTCGCCGAGGTTCTGATTCCCGGTGCGATCACACCTGCCAAAAAATCCGCCTTATCATTGATCAAATCAAATGTCGTTGCAGTTCCAAAATCAATCACGATAACTGGTCCGCCATACAACTGATAGGCCGCCACCGCATCTACGATTTTATCCGCACCTAGCTGCTTTGGATTCTCTGCAAGTATGCGAAGTCCGGTCTTAATTCCGGCTGATACAATAATAGGCGTCGTATGCAGATACTTTATGATTCCACTTGTCAGAGAATGCATGATGCCCGGAACTACCGACGCAATGATAACATCTGTCACCCGTTCCAGTTCAAAACCTTTATGTTCGATCAAATCACAGATAAAAATTCCATATTCATCTGAAGTACGGTCCATATTCGTTGTCATACGAAATTGTCCGACCAGTTCTTTTTCCCTGAATAACCCAAGCGTAATATTGGTATTTCCCACATCCATAACAAGAAGCATTATAATTCCTCCCCTAAAAAGAACACTTTATAATAAAGCTCCAAAGAGCGTAGAAGTTCCTCCTTTGTACGCTGCAATTCACCAATTTTCAGCCGGCTGCCAATTTCATCGAAGCCTGGGTCGAATTCTTCCGACGTCACCTCAAACACAAGCGTTCCATCCTCCTCATATACCAACGTCAGGATTCCGCCCACATCTTCCGTGTAAAGCACGCACATAATCTTCAACTCATCTTTGATACTATCCGGCAATGCCTCAAAGTCCGGATTCAGATAATATTTCCGTTCATAGGAATTCGCTCCGCACAATACTATTTTCTCTTCGTACATGCTGTTCCCCTTCTATTATTAAACAAATTATTCTTCCAACAAGTCTTTCTCACTTAAGGTTGCCGCCATGATAGCTTTAATGGTATGCATACGATTCTCAGCTTCCTCGAATACCTTGGACTTCCCGGATTCAAATACTTCGTCTGTCACTTCCATATCCGTAACACCATATTTTTCGTACACTTCTTTTCCAATCTGCGTCTTCAAGTCATGGAATGCCGGCAGGCAATGAAGGAAAATCGCGCTTTCCTTCGCATTGTTCATAATATCCATCGTTACTTTATATGGAGACAAATCGCGGATACGCTCTTCCCATACTTCATCCGGCTCTCCCATAGATACCCATACGTCTGTGTAGATTACGTCTGCATCTTTCGTTGCCTCCATGACATCTGAGATAAATGCAAGAGTTGAACCCGATTCCTGTGCGTACGCTTCACACTGGGCAATCAACTCCTTATTCGGAAAATAACTCTCTGGTGCACATGCCACGAAATGAATGCCAAGCTTCGCGCATACTATCATAAGAGAATTCGCCATATTGTAGCGGGCGTCACCCATATATACCAACTTTAATCCCTTCAACGCACCGAACTGCTCATGCATCGTCAGCATATCTGCGATCATCTGCGTCGGATGGTATTCATTCGTCAACCCATTCCACACCGGAACAGAAGCATATCTTGCAAGCTCTTCCACGATATCCTGTCCGAAACCACGATATTCAATACCATCAAACATTCCGCTAAGCACACGCGCCGTATCCGCAATACTCTCTTTCTTCCCAATCTGGGAACCCTTTGGATCCAGATAAGTTGTCCCCATGCCAAGATCATGAGCTGCTACTTCAAAAGAACATCTTGTACGGGTGCTCGTCTTTTCAAAAATAAGCGCCACATTACGTCCTCTGAAATAATCCGTCAGAATACCCTTCTTCTTCTTCGCTTTTAAATCCGCCGCCAAAGCAATAAGGTATTCGATCTCTGCCGACGTAAAATCCTTTAATGTCAAAAAATCCCTTCCTGTCAGCTTCATCTTCTCATCCCTTCTTTCTGTCTTCGATAAAATTTTAACTGCTTTTCATAATACCATGCTTCCCCCTTTTGTTCAACATCAAGTTGGGGGCTCAGATTTTATAAAAACCTGACCCCCCCCCCAATTTAATGTTAATCTGAATTTCTTAATGAAAATAATGATTCCCGATTAACTGTCCGCTATTTCCATTCCCAAAATATAACGCATCTCCGATTGGATTACTTCCTTCCAATGCCTCTTTTGCAGCTTGCCTGCAGCTGTCGGTTGTCTTTCCGCTTGCAAGTACACGTCCTAACTTTCCCGTTACTGCAGGACCAAATTGCCCGGACTGATAGATAACTTCTTCTATACTATTTGGAAAGGAGCTGCTGCGCACACGATTCAACACGACTGCCCCGACTGCAACCTGTCCTTCATATGGCTCTCCGCCTGCCTCACAATAGATAAGCGCTGCAAGCAAGTTTTCTTCTTCTTGGCTTCTCGCCATCTCCTGTGCTCGCTGCCGCTCTGCCTCTTCCGCTTGTCTCCTTGCTTCTTCTTCCGCCTGCTTCCTTGCCTCTTCTTCTTGCCTTCTTCTCTCCTGCTCTTCCTGAATCCTTTGCGGAACCTCTTGTGCAAAAGCATCCGCTTTCACAACACTCATCTGAACTGCTTCTATTACTGCTTCTCTTTCAAAACCAATTTCCTTTTCTTCTGGCAAAACCCTGGATTGCATTGCCAATACATTACCCGATACCCCTCCTGCCATCACAAGACAGCCTATCAGCATCGTGCAAAACAATGTTCTCTTTTTATGATTCATCTCAAAAGTCCTCCTTCTCATTGGAAAGTATTTCCACATGCTTCTCCTTAATATTATGTAAATATTTTCTTTTTATTACGTTTATTACGTATTTGTTACATTTCATTTATGCATATTAACAGCACATTGCGTGCCTGTCAACCCCGCAGAAACTTTTTGTATGCTTTGTACATAGTTAAACTATTACAACAACAAATATCGACAAATTAATGAATACATTCAAAAGAAGGGATAAAATCTTTGTGCATGATTTCATCCCTTCTTACAATTACTTCCTTATTCTTTTCTTCGCTGTCTGCATACCTCGTACATCAGTATTGATGCTGCAACCGCTGCATTCAGCGATTCTACCTGCCCGTGCATCGGAATCTTAATCCTTACATCGGCACACGCAGCCACTTCATCCCGAAGGCCATTGCCCTCATTTCCTATCAAAAATGCGCACCCTCCGCTATAATCCTCTTCATCATAAAAATGTGCGCCGTCCAAATGTGCCGCATACAGACAGATCTCTTTCTTCTTCAACAATGCACATGCTTCCGGCAAATCTTCCACATATATAAACGGCATTCTATATATCGCTCCCATCGTCGAGCGAATTGTCTTTGGATTATAAATATCAACACAATCTTTGCTTAAAATAATCCCGGATACCCCTGCCCCTTCTGCCGTTCTGAAAATGGTTCCAAGATTCCCCGGATCCTGCAAATTATCAAGAACCATAAGATGTACTCTTTTGCCGCCCGTTACCTCTTCGAACTTATAAATACTTTGCTTCACGACGCAAAGTATGCCTTGCGGCGTCTGTGTATCTGACACGCGCGCAAATACATCATCCGCTAAAATCTCGCAGGGAATCTGCATCTTATCCAACATTTCCTTCTTTTTCTCATAAAAACTTTTCGATACATACACATTTTGCAGCCGCTCTTTTGGAACCTCCGCAGACATTCGGATACCTTCTACCAGAAAGATTCCGTCTTTATTACGCTGCTTCGCTTTTTTCTGCCACTGCAAAAGCTGTTTCACCTGGGCATTTCCCATACTGGTAATCATAGCCTACACATCCTTAAACTGTTCCAAATCTTCATTCGCTCCAACCATAACCACTTTACTGTCTGCCGGAAGCGTTCTTTTCGCGTCCAAAATAACATCCGTCATCCCATCCGCATAAATCACCGCCACCACATTAATATGATAACGTTCTCTTAAGTTCAATTCCAACAGCGTTTTTCCTACCCAGCTTTTCGGAATATCGGTCTCTACCATACTGAATTTCGGAGACAGCTCTATCCAATCCTTAAAACTATTAGACAATAATATACGCGCCACTCTTTTTCCCATATCCCGTTCCGGATACACTACATAATCCGCGCCGACCTTATCTAAGACAGACTCATGTACACGGTTTCTCGCCTTCGCCATTACAAATGGAATCCCAGCTTCTTTTGCACTGATTGTCGCCATAATGCTCGCCTCAAGATTCTCGGCAGTCGCTACAAGCGCCCCGTCCAGATTCCTCCCTCCAAGCGATTCCAACACTCCTGGCTCCCCGATATCTGCACACATCGCATAAGAAACCTCATCTGCAATTTCACGCACTTTATCCTTATCCTGGTCTACTGCCACAACCTCGCATCCTAGTTCTGCCAATTCTCTTGCAAGACTCATACCGAAGCTGCCTAGCCCCAATACTACAAATCCCTTTCCTTTCGTCTTCATCTCATTCTCCTATCCTAAAAAAATCTTACTTTCCGGAAGCTCTCTAATCTTATCCCTCGGATGCGCCCTGTTTCCAAATACAAGCGCTAACGTCATCGGTCCAAGCCGCCCCATATACATCATAACCATAATAATATATTTGCTCGCGATATGCAGCTTCGGCGTCAGATCTGCCGTAAGTCCAACCGTTCCGATCGCCGAGGTTGTCTCGTACAAGATATTGATAAACGAATGACCTCCGCCCTCGATTGCTGTGATGGCAACCGTCCCGGCAAGATGTGCCAAAAATGCAATCATAAAAACAGTGAAACCGGTTCTGAAATTTGCCGTCGGTATCTTGCGTCCAAAACACTCAATATCCTTCCCGCCGCGCACCATCGTGATGCAGGCAAGAATCAAGAGAGCCACTGTCGTCGTCTTAATACCACCCGCTGTACCTCCCGGCGAACCCCCGATAAACATAAGAATACACGTTATGACCATCGATTCTTCCCGAAGAAGCGCTTGCGGAATCGTCGAGAATCCCGCCGTTCTTGTAGATATGGAATGAAACGCCGCTGCCATCCATTTCTCTCCAAACGTAAGCTTTCCCATCGTGCCAGGATTGCTATACTCCATCAAAAAGAAGTTCACCGTTCCGCCGACAATAAGCACCGTTGTCACGATAAGAACCAGCTTCGTATGCACGCTCAGTCTCGAAATACTTAATTTCAGACTACATTTTTCTTTCCATTTGCGCTTAATTGCCTGCCACAGTTCATTCCATACGATAAATCCCAGACCACTAAACACGATCAACGCCATTGTCGTAAAATTGACAATCGGATTCGATACATATCGAATAAGACTGCTGTCCCCTAAAATATCTACTCCCGCATTACAAAACGCCGATACTGCATGAAATACAGAATACCAGATACCGCGAACCAATCCATATTCCGGTACAAACTGAAGTGCATAGAAGACTGCACCGATTCCTTCTACGATAAAAGTTCCCTTAAGCACCCACCGTATGAACCTTACCATACCAGACAACGAATCCATACTGTATGTCTCCTGGATCATAATCCGCTCACGCACGGTAATGTGTTTGCGGATGATCAGAAAAAATGCACACATACATGCCATAACGCCAAGACCGCCCACTTGAATCAGTATCAGGAGAATGACCTGCCCCAATATTGTAAACTGCGCCGCAGGGACAACCGTCACAAGCCCCGTCACGCACACTGCAGTCGTTGATGTAAATAATGCATCCGTAAACGTAATCGGTTCCTTATTGCACGCTGGCAGCCACAACAAGACTCCGCCAAGAAAAATAATCCCGAGAAACCCCATCGCCAAAAGCTCCATCGTGCCTATCTTTAGTCTGCTTTTTCTCTTTTTTTCCATTGATCCCCCTCACTGCCGCTCTTATACCTTGAAGCGGTAACCAACTCCCCATATCGTCTCAATATACTGTGGATTAGACGTATCAAACTCTACCTTTTCACGAATCTTCTTGATATGCACAGTAACTGTTGCAATGTCTCCGATAGACTCCATATCCCAAATCTCGCTGAATAGCTCATCCTTCGTGTATACATGGTTTGGATGGCTCGCCAAGAATGTCAGCAAATCAAATTCCTTCGTCGTAAAAGTCTTTTCCTTCCCATTGACCCACACACGTCTCGCTGTCGTATCAATCTTCAAGCCACGAATCTCGATCACTTTATTCTCTTCGACTGCACTTCCGATTAATCTTTGATATCTTGCCAGATGTGCTTTCACTCTTGCCACAAGCTCGCTTGGACTAAATGGTTTTGTCATATAATCATCCGCCCCCAGTCCTAACCCTCTAATCTTATCGATATCGTCCTTCTTTGCGGAAACCATGATCACAGGCGTATTCTTCGTTTCTCTTACCTTCCGGCAGATTTCAAATCCATCAATCCCCGGAAGCATCAAATCCAGGATAAATAAATCAAATTCTCCGTTTAAGGCTTTCAAAAGCCCCTTTTCTCCATCTTCTTCCACCTCCACTTCAAATCCGCTAAGCTCCAGATAGTCCTTCTCAAGCTCCGCAATCGCCTTTTCATCTTCTATAATCAATATCCTACTCATTAATCGGTACCTCCTGGTATTTTCTTATAACAAAACACATAATCGTTCCTGTTCCTTCCTTGCTGGTCGCCCAAATCTTGCCTCCATGCTCTTCAATAATTTTGCGTACGATCGAAAGTCCGATGCCGCTTCCTCCTTTTGAAGAATTTCTGGAAGCATCCGTTCGATAAAAACGATCAAAAATATTCGGAAGATCTTTGGCCGCGATTCCTTTTCCGTTATCTTCCAGCTCTATCTGTATAAAATCTCCGACATCCTTCACACTTAGATGAATGACTCCTTTTTCTTTATCCATATACTTCAGCGAATTGTTAATAATATTGTTGATCACCCGTTTTAACTGCTCTGCGTCCGCAATGATTTTCACATCGCCTTCCACATAATTAGAATAGCTAAAATCAACATTTTTTGCTTCTAATTCTAGCGATAAATCTTCCGCACAGTCTCCGAAATACGCATTCACCGGAATCGTAGCAAAATTATACGGAATGCGGTTTGTATCGATCTTAGAATACAACGTCAGCTCATTAATTAGTCTATCCATTTCATTGGCTTTATTATAAATGGTTCGAATATATCTGTCCATCTTTTCCGGAGTATCTGCCACTCCGTCCATAATCCCTTCCACATATCCTTTGATTGCCGTAATCGGCGTCTTCAGATCATGTGAAATGTTGCTGATCAACTCCTTGCTTTCTCTGTCATATACCAGCTTCTCTTCCGCACTGCTTTTTAATCTCATTCTCATGTCTTCAAGACTGTTGCAAAGTGCCCCAAGCTCATCATCTGCCTCGGCTTCCAGATGAAAATCCAAATTCCCTTCTTTTATATTATCGGCCGCCACCTGCATGCGCTCAATGGATGAAGCAATACTGCGATGGATCCAGAACACCATCAAAGCTGCGGTCATTACAAGAATCACAATGACTGCAAGTAACATATCCTGCATAAACATCCGCACTTCCGGAATCATATCACTGACGTCCGTAACGATAAACGCGCTCCCTTCGCTGTCGTCTTCATAGCGAAAATCGATCTGCTTCAATAATGCTTCTGCCTCTCCGCCCAAGTACATTCCATTTTCAGATGTCGCATCATGACTTTTGTAAGTCGGAAGCTGGTGGAGCACTCCGTCCGCTTCTTTTGCACTGGTCCCAAGATATACGATCGTATTCCCTTTGCGTACGAGCAAATACGAACTCTTCTTCTGCAGTCTGGCATTGATCGTTTCCAGATATGTTGCATCCTCCATCTTCTGTGGATTCCTCCTGGAAATCTCCTCCAATTCTTTATATGATTTCTCCACCATGCGATTCATGATCTGCACAGAATTAGATAAACTTTCATAAGTAGCTTCCGATATATCATATGTTTTTTCGATCACATTGATCTGATACATTCCAAATCCAAACACCGCCAGACTAGTTAGTAAAATCGGCAATGTAATAAGCGTTACAAACGCAATTTTTAATTTTGTCTTTAACTTCAAAATACATCCGTCCTTTTCTAAAATCTGACTCCCCATTTATGCCCTTTGCTATTATATCACTTTCTTTCCCTGTTCACACGAAACACCACATAAACATTTCTAAAATTTTTATGAAAACAATTTTCACGAAAAAACGCCCATCGGACTTTTTTATCGCAGGTTCAACGGACAAAAACCGGGACACCCAATATCTCAAAAGGAGGTATCGGATGCCCCGGTCATCACACAAATCAACTTATCTTATCTTAAATTCATAAATTGTAACCGCATCATAAGCAGTACCCGCTTTGCATATCGAACTTGCAAAGTTCTCATGATGAGTCGCATCAGGAAAACACTGAGTCTCAAAACATGCCCCATGTCTCATATCGTATATTACGCCGGATTTTCCCGGTTCATTTTCCACAAAATTCGCGGTATAGAACTGCATGCCCGGAAGATCTGTATATACATTCATATGGATACCGCTTTCTTCAGCATACATATTTGCCACCTTACGAAGTCCGGTTCCGTTTAATACCCAGTTATGGTCATACCCTCTGCCGAAAATAAGCGCTTCGTAATCCGCACCAATATCCTGCCCAATCGCTTTTTCCTTGCGAAAATCCATCGGCGTGCCTGTTACATCCAAAATTTCGCCAGTTGGTACAGAATTTTCCAAATTCCTTGTAAACGCATCTGCATCAATCCACACCTTCTGTGCAAGCACCTCTTTTGAATCATGTCCATTCAGATTAAAATAACTATGATTCGTAAGATTGATGATCGTATCCTGATCGGGCACCGCATGATATGCGATCTTGACTTCATTCTCTTCACTCAGCGTATAGGTGACATAAATATCCACTCTGCCCGGAAATCCCTGATCCATATGCGGACTCTCCAGTACAAATGTGATGCTGTTATCCTCCATCTTGCTTAAACGAAATACTCTCTGATAATAAAAATTCCAGCCGCTGTGAAGATTATTTTCCCCATCATTTTTATCCAGGCAATAAATCTCCCCGTTAATTTCAATGGATGCTCCACCGGTACGATTCGCATTCCTTCCTACGCAGGCGCCGAAAAAGTATGTTCCATCTTCATACCCCTTCGCATCCTCATATCCTAATACAACATCCCGCTTGATGCCATCCCTGTCCGATACAATAATCTCTACAATTGCCGCTCCCAGGTCAGTTACTTTAAGCGCCATTCCCTTCTGGTTCTCTATCGAATAAAGTGTTGCCGCACTGCCTTGAGAAGTCTTCCCAAATGGTTCTTTTTTCCAGGCCATGATATCCCCTCTTTCTTACAAATAACTTTTTAACACATCTACCTTATCCAGTTTTTCCCACGGCAACTCTACGTCTGTTCTTCCAAAATGTCCATATGCCGCTGTCTGTTTGTAAATCGGCCTTCTAAGATCTAACATCTTAATGATTCCCGCCGGACGAAGGTCAAAGTTCTCACGGATAATCTCAACTAATTTTGTATCTTCCAGTACCCCTGTTCCGAACGTCTCCACTCTTACCGAGGTCGGATGCGCAACGCCGATTGCATAAGAAAGCTGAATCTCACATTTCTTTGCAAGTCCTGCTGCCACCATATTTTTTGCTACATAACGTGCTGCATAAGCTGCAGAACGGTCTACCTTTGTACAGTCTTTTCCTGAGAACGCTCCGCCGCCGTGACGGCCGATTCCGCCGTAAGAATCCACGATAATCTTCCTTCCTGTAAGACCGCTGTCACCGTGTGGTCCTCCAATTACAAAACGTCCTGTCGGATTGATGAAATATTTCGTCTCATCATCAATCATATCTGCCGGTAATACCGGTTCAAACACATACTTTTTAATATCTGCATGAATCTGTTCCTGAGTCACATCCGGGTCATGCTGTGTCGACAATACAACTGCATCCAGACGAATCGGATTGCCTTCTTCATCATATTGCACCGTCACCTGTGATTTTCCATCCGGTCTTAAGTATGGCAATGTTCCATCTTTACGAACTTCTGTAAGCTTTTTCGCCAGCTTATGTGCAAGAGAAATCGAATATGGCATATATTCCGCAGTCTCATCACATGCATAACCAAACATCATTCCCTGATCTCCTGCCCCGATAGCATCAAGTTCATCTTCTGTCATCGTGCTTTCTTTTGCTTCCAATGCCTTATCTACGCCAAGCGCAATATCCTCCGACTGTTCATCAATCATCACCATTACACCGCAGTTATCCGCGTCAAAGCCGAATTTACCACGTGTATATCCAATCTCACGCACGGTCTCACGCACGATTTTCTGAATATCCACATATCCTTTTGTCGTAATCTCGCCCATAACAAGCACCATACCTGTAGTAGTAGCCGTTTCACATGCCACGCGGCTCATCGGATCCTGTTCCATAAGCGCATCTAAAATGGCATCAGAGATGGCGTCGCACATCTTATCCGGATGCCCTTCCGTCACCGATTCTGAAGTAAATAATATTTTTTCCATATCCTTCGTTCTTCCTTTCTTTGTTCTTTCTCTTTCGCCTGACCGCCTGATGCTATACATATTTTCTTCTATAACATAAAAGCAGCCCGACAAAAAGCGGACTGCTATATCTATCACATATATCAATCCTCTTATTGTTCGATTGCTCGCTCAGGTTGGCACCTTCCTTCATACAAGGGGTTGCCGTGGCTTCTTTGATCCTCTGTATCTCCACCACTCTGAATAAGAGAAAGTCTTATATATTCTTTTCTTGATACGATAGCTACTTTACACCAAAATGCGAATGAAGTCAACCCGATTCAAAATTTATACTTTTTTCTCAAGGAATAACTTTCTGGTAATAAAATTATAAACCATTACTACCACAGTAACCATTATTTTTGCCATCATATAATAAATCTCCATCTTTTCGACAGGCAGCCACATGAGCAGCTGGTTCAGCCCCAGCCCAATGATACTCATGAAAAGAAACAGGACAAATTCTTTTCTTTTATCCCTGCCATCCCCGACATCAAAGACCCATTTTACGCTCAAAATATAATTGTAAATAACTGAAACGGTAAATGAAATTCCACAGGAAATCAGATAATCCACCCCGAACAACTCTGTCAAAAAGATCATTACACCGTAATCAATCGCAAACGCGGATCCTCCCACAACGGCAAATCGCATCAACTGTATCATCAACTTATTTTTTAACATTTTATCCATACTCAATTTCCCCTGCTAAAGATAGTAATTGTTACTAAAACTCCTCCGTATCACGTTCAAATATCCAACATACCAGCACCGGAAGCGATACCAAAATTGGCAGCATATACCTCTGACAGCCATTCACCGGAGAGGCGATGCAGACAAGCAATGAGACTAAAAGCGGAACTGGCAGTACCATGGCATGGTACTTCTTTTTTACCACAAATGCTCCAAAAACTGCCAAGAGAATCCAGGTATACAGTCCGGTACCGTAAATCATTCCCACCCCCGGAATTCGCTTCACAGATTCCGCAATTCCACGAAGCATTTTCCGTTCTTCCCGGAAGCTCTCATTTTGCTGAAACGAAAAATATTTATAATAAAAGTCCGGTCCGCTGATCTCATACTCTCCACTCACACCTTTGTAAAATTCTTCCTGTGTCGGGTCAAAGTATCTGTATATATTATTTAAGGTGGCGTCAAAATACGTAACCGGATGCTTTAGAAACTGCTGAAACCATACCTTGAAATAACTTAATTTTTCCTCTGTCACAGCATTATCATTGTATGTCCACTTCACATTATCCGACAACTCCGGTTCATACAGTTGCGCCAGATTCTCATAATCCAGGATTGCAGCAATCGCTCTCGCCTCTTCTCCTGTCACTTCATCACCATGTTCCTTCACATATCTTGCCGTCTGCTGAAACGGAATAGAAAACATTTCTCTGGAGCTGCCCGGCGAAATATCAAGCCCCGGAAGCAAAAGCTTCTGATACGCAACCCAAAACAAAAGAAGCGCTAAAATCAAACATCCAATCTCCTTTCGCCTTCTGCGCGTTCCCACAGCAGCCACGAATGGCAGGGATAGAATAAGCACATAGATTCCATTGTTCCTAAATAAACACACCGACAGCATACTTATAAAATAAACCGTATAAAACAGCGCCTTCCCTTTTTGAAACTCATTGCTTTTCAGCAAAAATGAAGTAAGAAGCATAAATGCTAAAAACACGATATAATACATGCTGTCCTTATTCATGGCATAGCCGTTAGTCGGCCATACTGAAAAAAACGCGAACCACACAAGCGTCAAAATCCGTATGATATAAGGAACCTTCATTTTTTTCATCAGACAAAAAACTGCGGCAAACAAACCACTCTGCAGAAGGAGCTGGCAAAACGTATACAGAAAGAACCCTATATTCTCATTTCCTAATGCTCTGCCAATCTCAATTGCAACCCTCATAAGACCTGATGAGAAAAAAGGATGATGATTGGTCCATTCCATATATCTGAATGCACTGGTAAGCGCCTCCATTCCATCCCAGGAGATCGTTCCGGGAAACAAAAAAATCACATAGGGAATCCATGCAGCTACCATACATACAAAAGGTGCTGCCCATGCATGCTCTTCAAATAAAAATCTTATTACTTTCTTATCCTGCCCCCATATCCAAATCCCTTTCTTTTTGTTTAAGGATATATGATATATCGCATTCAAAAGTAATGTAAAAAGTATTGCCCACGCTATAAATCGAAAGCAACTGACCGCACATTGCCTTGGATTTTCCCACAGATATGTCACTGTACCTGCTTTCTCAAATCCCCCTCCTATAAGAAGCCCAAGCGAGAACAAGCATCCTAACACCACTGCGGTCCCATAAACAAATTTATTATTTCCTTTCTTTTTTTCATCCCCATCGGTCAATAATGCTTTATTCATTTTTCCTGTACCCGCTCTCAATCTGATTTAAAAAGATCTCATACAACTGCCTGTGTTTTTTCACGATCACCGAAAGGATAATTCCGCAAACCCAAAGCAAAAGTCCCATGATAGCAATTACCCCCGATACGATCAGGGTCGGGAATCTCATAACAAGACCGGTATTCATAAATTCCACGAAAACCGGGATAAAAAGTACAAGTGACACAATCCACAGTAATGCCGCTACATATGTAAAAAAAGCGAATGGTCTGTATTCCCGAAATAAATTTGCAATGGTAGATAATACCTTAACTCCATCAGACACAGTGTTCAGTTTTGATTCACTGCCGGCAGGGCGGTCTCTGTAAAGAACCGGTATTTCCTCCAAAAGGAAATTTTTATCTACCGCATGAATCGTCATTTCCGTTTCTATCTCAAAGCCTTTGGAAAGAACCGGGAAAGATTTTACAAACCGACGGCTAAACGCCCTGTACCCTGTCATAATATCCCTTATCTCATTATCAAACAGCTTGTTTATAAAAAAACGCACCACCCGATTTCCCATATTATGGAATGGTCGCTTATTCTCCGTAAAATAGGTAGAAGAAAGCCGATCCCCAATCACCATATCTACCCCTTTATTCAAAACAAGTTCCGCCATCTGTCCGGCATGTTCTGCAGGATAAGTATCATCACCGTCAATCATCAAATAGCAGTCTGCGTCAATATCCCGAAACATACTGCGGATCACATTCCCCTTGCCCTGTCTGTATTCATATCGAACAACAGCTCCCGCACGTCTCGCAATTTCATCCGTACAATCGGTAGAATTATTATCATAGACGTAGATGACAGCCTCCGGCAGAGCCTTCCGGAAATCTTTTACAACCTTCTCTATCGTTGAACTTTCATTATAACATGGTATCAATACTGCAATTTCAGCCATTTCAATCACTCCTTTTCTTTTTCGTCTCTTTTACCGGTAAAAAATGGGATTCCAATGATCAGAGGCGCTGTATAAAGCAAATGCATAATATATCTTCCAAGCGCACAAGGAGACAGCACACATAATAGGATACTTCCCACAACCGGCAGCATCATGATCAGATTCTTTGAACGTTTCCGAAAGATTACCCAAAACATAAAAACCGGGATCCACCAGGAAAAAATAACAACTTGAAAAAGCAATCGGATTCCCCACGTATTACTCAGTCGGTTATAGCCTTCCGAGAAATAATAGTGAATCGTCGAAAGCTGTTTCGGTTGGTAAATGATCTGTTCTTTCAATCCACTTCCGGAATCCGGAAAAAATTCCAATGCCTTTGCCGGTATAAAGTATCCCAGACAGGTTCCCAGTGTAGCTTCTATATAAGTCAGCGGATGTTTTAATCCCTGACTGATCCAAGTCTTTAAATAAGAATGAAACAATTCTTGGTCAATTTCCTGGATTCCATAATTATTATATAAAGGACTTTCAAATTTCACCGGATCCTGCACGTTAAGCATATATCTTTCTGCAAGCGTATCATAATTCAAAAGAGCATCAATTACCTCACGCTCTTCCTTAGACACCTCTTCTCCATGATCCACCACGTATTTTGCTGTCTGCTGAAAAAGGATACCCAGTATTTCCTGCTTTCCTCCCGGAAGACAGGAAATCAACGGAAACAAAACTTTCGGAATCAGAAGCACAGTCACAAGGGCCGGCAGTAAAAATGCCGTGCAAATAAATTTCCAGTTTTTTCTGCAATAAAAGAATAGAAAAAACGCAGTAAAGATCAATAAATATGCCCCGGTCTTTTTTGTCAGGGAACAAAACAAGGAGAGAAAGAAAAATACCCACATTTTCTTCCAAGACATCTTCTCCAGACTGTCAGCAACAAACTCCAGAAACAAGACGAACCATAAAACATATATCCACGAATAAAGGGAATCTTTTAGCATGGTAACTGCATACTGCGGAATAGGCGGATAACATGCAAAAAACAAAACAGCAATAAAACAATAAAAGTTTTTGATCCCTCTTCGTTTCAGGAATACGCAAGAATAGGAAAAAACAGCTGCCGTCATTATACACTGTATGATAATAAAGAGAAAACATCCTGCGTTCGAAGAATCGAAGAGTTGCTGCCCCATCCAGATAAAGCCTCCAAAAATCAACGTATCAAAAACAGGATGGTGATCCAGTAAAAGTGTTTTTCCCTGGATATAATTCAGAAACATTTCAATCTGTGTTGACGTATCACCAAAGCTGGTCCCCGGATAATACGCAATCATATATGGAATCCATGCTGCTAAAATCACTCCAAAACTAATAAGAAACATTTTTCGTGTATTATTAAATTTTCCGGGGAAATCTGCAATTCCGGAAATAGAAATTTTTCTGTCTGCCGAAGAAAAGATATGAAAAATAACTTTCATTATACCTGCTGTTATCCCTGTCAGAAAAACTATGGATATAACAGAAAAAAAGACGCTATTTCCAAAAAGAAAGGTCGTCCGATATACATTCATTGATGTGACAGACACCAATGCCATAGCAAAAGAACATACTAATAATTGTATCATCAACACTTTCTCCTTACCTTATAGCTTGATTTTAACAATTTATCCTTCCAATTATAGCATCTCATGATTCAAATTCAAGTTTTTATCATAAAAAGGAAAATTTCTCGTATAATTGGTTCCTTAAACCAAATTTCTATAATCAAATCTACTAACAGTATTACCCGCGAAGCATTACCCTGGCAGTAAAAAGACCATCATCATAAGTAAAGACGGCATCGCCGCTGTTTTTCTCTGCAATACGGCGAACGGATTGAATGCCAATGCCGTTTCCTTTGCGTTTGGAGGATCTCAAAATACCGTCCTTTTCTTTAATCTCTCCATCAAATGTGTTTTGTACCTGTATCAGTACCAACCGTTCCGAGTGCATATATATCTCGATTACAATCTGAGGCTTTCTCTGTACAGCACGCAGACTTGCTTCCAATGCATTTTCCAAAAGGTTAGACAATACCAGGCACATATCCATATTGCCGATAGGAATATCTGCGGGAAGATCAATCTTTGGCAGAAATGGAATTTCGTTCCGATGAGCCAATGTACAATAATGACCAATCACGCTGTCAACCGTCCGATTCTCGGAAAAACGCATATCCAGATTAGGAATATTGTTTTGTGCTTCCGACAGATAACGCTTCATCTTTTCCAAATCACCATCCTGTGCCATACCGGACAAATGGGCAAAATGGTGGCGCAAATCATGGCGGGCTTGGCGTGTTTCTTCAATGGCAGACTTCAGATTATCATAACGGGACTGCTGCATGGCAAGGAATTGATTCTCCTGCTGTAATCTTGCATTCTTATTCAAATTGTTTGCAATGATTAAGAACATGGCATAAAACAATCCCAAAAGGATAAACAGCGCAAAGCAGACGACGATGTATCCTTGCATAATACGCCCCATATATAGGATACCTCGACGCTTCGGAATTATAAACAGGTTGATCCCAAGAAACACCATCGGCAGTACCCCAAAGATTTTCCATGTAATAGGAAGATTATCATCCTCTATCAAATCCCGAGCCTCATGAGCAGCAGGATACCACACAAGGAATACACAGGCCCAGCATAGTATGTTATAAAGTATCCCTGCACCGACACAAAACCACAATTCATTCTCCGTCAAGTTCATCTCTTTTGTCATAATGGCATTAATTGCTCTGGCAAGACTATTGACACAGACAAAGACTGCAACGATCGCAAGGAATACGTTGCCAGATTTCCACACCGATATGCTCAATGTTTTGGTATAGACCAACATGAAGATAACTATCACGGCAAGTATTACCAGACCCGTGGAGATATGCAAAGCATAAGATAAAAGTCCGCCAAGCACCGGCAAGCAGACAGTTAGGGGCGCAAGCCACAATATAAGTTCTCGCGGTCTTTGTTTCAGATATGATTGTACGGGCACGTAGGCAATCAGCATACCTGGGATTACCACGAGCATTTCAAGAATGGGACGAAGCATCTCAGTCATAGCTTATTCCCCCTTCTGAACAGAAAATCCATAAACGCCTGGCGCGCAGATTTTATCAGCACTCGGCTTACTGCCACTTTTTCCCCGTTATTCATTACAAAAGCTACTCCATCAAAGTCGACTGCATGTTCCATGTTTACTATGCCCCCTCGGCTGCATAAGAAAAACCGTTCGTCCTCTTTCAAGGGAGCCGTGAACTCTCCAAAGGATTGACGGGTAACAAGCTCCTTTTCGCTTGTAGTATGAATATGTATCATATGGGAAAAATGGTCGGCATAAACAATGTCCTGAAAACGCAGGCGGATATCGCTGCCATTGACCTTGATATCCATATATTTATCGGGTTTCGGAACACGAGATAAGATTTCATCCGTCAATGCCTCGATATCCTTTTCATCATAGGGTTTAACAAGATAGTACATGGCATGAACACGAAAACCTTCCAGCGCATGATCCGTGGAGGTGGTCGTGAAAATCAAAAGTCCCTTCTTGTCAAAGGCTCGCAATTCGGCGGCCGTATCAATTCCTGTCATACCATTCATATAGATATCCAAAAACGAAACGGTAAACGGCTGCTGTTTGGCCGCAGCAAGATACGCTTCTCCACTTTCATATTCAAAAATTTCTGCGTAAACGGCACGGCGTTCCAGCGCATTTTCCAGCCTGTCATGCAGCAGCCTGCATTCCGCTTCTATATCATCAACGATTGCAATTCTCATAGTCCCAGACTCCTTTTTAAGCTAATCCATCATAATGATATCACAGTATCCCGAAAATTTCTATGTACCGACTACAACTCGTGCCATTTTCGGACGTTTCGTGCCACCTCTATTGAAGCGCAATCCAAGTTTCCTATAATAATTAAATATAGTCATTGTTTTCCCATCTGACCAGCTCTAAGCGAAATATGATCAAACAACACAAGGAGGATATCAGAATGAAAATGAAAAAAATTACCTGCTCTGCGATAGCCATATCACTGACTGCGGTTATGTGTCTTGGACTGTCAGCCTGCAGCCAAACACAAAAAGAAGATAATAGTTTAACCGGCTCGGTACTGCCCATCAAAGCGCTAAACGCAAAACAGATAGACATAAATCCCTACATGGCGCAAAGCGATGCCAACATCCATCAAGATGGCTACAATACCGATACCACCGATGAAGTACTGCCTATCGGTATTTATCCAGAGATTAATGTGTCCTATGAGACTACCAATCTCAATGCTTCTCCCGCTGTGTTTTTTGACACCTACGGCCATGCTGTTGTGCCGCTTCTAAGCGGCATTGCTATTCGGGACATCAATGCCGAAAAGACCCAGACTCTGGGTTGCTTTTCGCCTACGGATCATGACAATGGCAGATATGCGATCCAAAGTTCCTACTCCTTCGTGGATGCGGATAATCGTATTGTTTGCCCTACCACTCACAATCATGTGTTGATGCTGCGCTCCACCGATGAAAATGGTAATGTTCTGCCGGAATTTGAAAAGGTGCTGGACATTGACATTAAGGCTGCCGCAGAAGCGGCGCTTGGCAAGACACTAGAGCAGAATCTATTATCCATAGTCTTTGACTACGAAGGCAATCTCTGGTTTGCTACGGGAGGATTTCGTATCTATCCTGACAGAGGGCAGCAGGGAGCTTTGGGCTATATCGCCCGCTCTGCCATTGACGCCATTCTCACGGGAAACGATGTGGATCTTACTAAGGCAGTGTTTGTCTATGAACTGACCCCCGGCGAGGGTGCGGAAAATGGAATTGCATCTTCCAAAGACGGTGCGGTAATCCTGACAAACCAGAATTGCTACCTGTTCAAAGCCGATAACGGTGTGAAAAAGATCTGGTGTACTCCTTATAAAAGTGTGGGTGCTAAGGACAGCAAAAAAGAGGATGAAACCACCGGCGGCGGTCTGGCATGGGGCGGCGGTTGTTCTCCTTCGCTGACTAGAAATCTTGTCATGTTTACTGACAATCAAAATTCCGTGAATTTGATGGCGCTGGATATGAAAACCGGCAAGGTAGTCGCCAGCCATCCGGTAATCGATGAACTGCCAAAAGAAATGCAAGTATCCGTGGAGAACTCCGCCATCGTTTATAGCTCCGAAGAAGGAACGGTAAGTACCATCGTATGCAACTGGTTCGGCGCAGGCAGCGCTGATTTATCCAAGCCAGACAGTGACTCCTCCATCCAAAGCTACGCCAATATATACGACGCAAACTGGCTTAATAAGGGCAATTCCATGATTTTGCCTGGCATAGAGCGCATCGATACCGTCAAGACTGAAAAAGGCTATGAGATGAAGAGTATCTGGTGCCGCAGCGACCTGCGGGATACTTCCATGATGAAGCTGTCCACCGCTACCGGCTATATTTATGGCTATGTGCAGGATTTAGAAAGCGGGATGTGGCAGTATATCATTCTGGATTTTGAAACTGGAAAAACTATCTTTACTATGGATGTATCTGACAAATCCGGCTATAACAACATGGCCATCGGTATGTATGCGGGAAACAGCGGCAATGCCCTTTACTGCCCTACCGGCTGTCTGGAACTGCTGCGGCTGCAGGATCGATTCGTCTATCTGCCGGAAATGCCTTACCGTAATGTGAATCTGGATAATGCCACTCGCAATGTACTGAAACAAGAACAGTTCACTGCCGATGGCGGAAAGGGAAGCGTGGTGGGTTGGCTTAATACGGTGACCATTGAAAATCTCCACTCTGATACCACTGTTGCTCTTCGGATGAACAATCTTTCCGGTGATGCAGCCGATCTGAAACTCTATGCCTATGGTATCGACGGCAAATTGATGGAAGTACCAAAACAGCTATGGTCTATCAAACTTGAAAACGGCGAAATCGCCAGTACATTATCTGCAGATATACTCTATGAAGTCCATATCGCCATGACAGATGGCTGTGACTTTGACTTAAGCGAAACGGCAAAAGAGATCCAACTCTGCGTTGTCCTCGGAAAGTAAGACGAAACTATACAAGGAACAAATTCAAATCAAAAAGGAGGGAACTTACTATGAAATATCATTGGAAAAAACGAATGCTAGCCGTACTGGTCAGCCTTAGTATCCTGGCATCAAGCTCTACAATGACATTGGCTGCAACCTACCCGGAGGCTCCGTCACACAGGGGTACTGTAGCTAATCTGGTGATCGGGAACTGGGGTGCCATCGGTTTGGAATATCTGGAGCGTGGCGTAATGCGTGGTATCGGCGCAGCAGCCAGCCATACAGACGGCGCAATGTCCGACATTCTCAAATTCACGAAAAAAATTCTCGGCAATCCTCAAAGCACGGCGCTTGGCGAAATCAGAGCGCTATGTGAGCAGATCATGAACCAAATTTATGCCCTGCAAAGTAACATTTACAGTACCACTGCCAGCCTGGAGGGCAGTATCCAGCATTTACAGGAAACCGTTGACCGCAACAACTACGACAGTTACCACAATCAGCTGGTCAGTTTTTACAATCGATACTTAGGTGTTTACAATGATTTTCTCGCCATGACAGAAGCACTTGATGCATACACCAAAGACCCGTCAGAATCCCGTTTGAAAACGCTGCGTCTTTCCTACGAAAAGGTGGAAGGATTTTATAACAATGCTTCGGATTCGCATACCGGGACCGAGTTTAATTTTACATCGGACTTAAATGCTGCTCTCCAACTGATCAGCCCATATCCCGCAACGCAAACAGTCAATGCTGATATTGCGGTCTCAGACAAGCGTGGCTGGGGCAGTTCGACCGGTTCTACCACATTCCTTGATGCCCTGCGCACCTACTTGCTTGATGGATATGCATTTGAACACGACATCTACTCGAATATGAAATCCGGTATGAACGAAGCTGCAGGATACCTCAGTATCTATCTATCCGCCTATCGACTGTATACTGAATTCGGTGCTCAGCGCATCAATTCCGATCCTGCGCTCACTGAAAAAGAAAAACAAAACCAGATCAACACGCTTTGGAACGACTTTTCAAATAACTCCTACCGGGCTATGCGCGGCATTGAACAAATGATGAGCTTGTACAATGCAGATCTTGCCGGTTACATGCGCGAATATGATGTAGACTCAAGCATTAAAATGTCTTATCAGTCTTCCCGTTCCTACAAACAAAATGTATGGCATCCGGATCAGTGGGTGTCTCACAGCTATGATTTATCTGCGGAAAAAACCAAAGAGATTGTTCAGGTCTATCAGGTACGCCCGGTTGGCAGCAATACCGCATATGCAATTTTAAAAAGCGATAATGACCCGGACGCATCCAAAAACAATATCCAACTGGTTGCCAACGACTTAGTAAGTGTTGCCTTGGCTCTGCGATACAGTGATGCCCGAGCACTTAATGCGGACTTTGACAACCTGCGCTCCTCTTCGAGTCCGAGCTGGTATTACATGCCGAAATCGGTGGGCGACATTCAAAGCCTGTTAAATGTGGCAGCATACACCTCCGATGCTTCCGACGGGCAGCATCTGGTCACCTTCTTAAAATCTCAGGGGCTGACCAATCTGCCAAACATCCCCAAAACTACTGGCAGCTATAACCACGATACTTTAAAAAAGGGTGCTTTCATGCTCATGGATACTAAGCGCGAGTGGAGTCCTTCTAATACTATGATTCCGGGCAATCAAGACATGGATACCACCTTTTTAAATGTTGAACTTCCGCTTTACCGGGACAATGCCAAACAAAACCAAGTTCTGATTGATGTAGAAGGCGATATTTACGACAACCGCGGCTCTTATGGAGGCAAAGAGGTACTCGTCATGCTCTCCGGTACCCCGCGCATCTCGTTTTTCTCTTCCACAGTCGGAAACGGAACACTTGAGATCTATCAAGCCGATGCAGAAGGTAATCCAACCGGCGCTGCCTTTAATCCTTCCCGCGAATTGCTGTTAAGCGGTACGCCAATGGTCGCGAAGGTAAGACCAGGCGATAATCAGGTATTAAAATCCTTGGTACTCACCGCCAACAACGGCGCCTATACGGTTGATTTAGTCGGCGGAAGCATAAACGGCTCGGACACCTCAGCAGAAGAATTACTGCCTTACCTGCAAACTGATAAAGACGGATATTACTATTTTCACCTCCCGGTTCCTTATCAAGATGCCAGAGTGACCGCCACATTTGGGGCTCCTGACCGCGCTTATAAAACCCACACAGTAGACCTTGCATCCAGCAAGGAAGGTGAAGCGCTGTTTGCAGGCAGCAATGGTATGATCAGCAGAGAATTCCACGCTGGCGACACGGTCGAGCTGAATGTTCGCCCTTATCAGGGGAAACTGATAGACACGGTAACTGCTGCCACAACAACCGGGCGCAATATCCGCATATCTAACATAACAAATGAAGATCTGCGCACCACTCCAACCTCCAAAAGTTATCGATTTGAAATGCCTGACGAGGCAGTGATTGTCAACGTGACTTACCGAGATGGGCATACCGTTTCCCTCTCCACTGCAAACAATGGGACAATCGCTTTCACAGGTATCGCGTGCAGCAACAGCGAGTGGCTTAACTATCCGATTACCTATGCCCCGGGAGACACCGTACAGATAGAACTTCAACCAAATGACGGTTATTATATCAAAAATTGTACCGTCATCGGTCAAACAAGCTATGATGATATTCCGGCTATTGTCAACAATACGGTTTTGCAGTTTAAAATGCCGAAGGAAAATGTCACGGTAACACCGGTCTTCGCACAGATTATATCCGGTTTGCACACCGCGACAATTGACTGCACCGGAAGCGGCAGTTTGAAATTTATTGAACATGGCGTGGGAATCAATACTGCTGAGCGTTCTTATAAGAATGGGGAAACCGTGACTCTTACCGCTGAAACGTTCGGAGATGCTGTACTTGAATCTGTCACGGTGAAAGAATATGGCGGAAATGAGCTAGAACTTACCAAGTCAAAGGACACCTACAGTTTTACAATGGGCAACCGAAACGTCACAATTTCTGCGCAGTTTACCCCTTATACTGTGATGACTATTAAATCAACAGATCCGTCACAGGCGAATATTCAGTTTGCAGATGGCACGCCAAATATTTCAGGCAGCACGGCGAATATTCCACCTAATCAAAAGACCTATATACAGGTCGATTACTACATAGGAGCGGATTCTATTTACGAAATCATTGCTGTAGATGAGAATAGAAAACCTATATCAGTCAAAAAGGAATCGCCTATTCAAGATGGACCGGATCTGTACAGCATTCAAACTACCAGCAAAAACGTTGAGATTTCACTGAAAATTTCTTATTACAAGAAAGTAAATCTAGTCAATTACAACATGCGTTTTGCGGATGGCGGAAATGAAAACAGATTACCTGGCGAAGAGGTTCTGGTCTTCGTACCTTCTGCGCCAAAAGCGACCAATGTTTATGCGTCCGATGGACACGGAATCCTCATCCGACTGACCTACCATTCCTATGAATATTTTAGCTTTATCATGCCAAATAGAGATGTGTTTGTCTACAAAGAAGGCACCCCTGGCTTTAAGCTTAGCTTGGGTAATCTCGCGTCTTCTCAGCTGCAGGTAAATTACAAAAATCTTGCGCACTATACAGAAGATTCCGGCGCAATCTTCTTTGAACTGGACCAGCCACTTTCGATTGAAATCGTTGTACCAAAAGGTAAAACCTTTGACTTATCATTTGGTATCTTCGATCAAAACAATCTGCCAATTGCAGTGAACAAAACGGTGACTCGCTTAGATGATGGACAGACCAAATATCTCTTTGAATTTGTCGGAAAAGAGCAGCCCCTCCGTATCGAATATTCAGAAGTACAACTTCACCAGGTGGACACACAGTATTATGATGAACAGATGGGCAAATATCTGCCAATCAACCAGCAGACAGTCCGTCACGGAGAATGTGCAAAACGCGTAGATGCCCCGGAACGCCCGGGAAAAGTATTTGTTGGCTGGCAGATTGACAGCCAGAGCTTTGACTGGAAGGCTCCAATCGAAGGGGATATCACACTCACGGCCATATACAAAGATTACAAAGCAGGCTCGGACAAAAACACTCCAGATACCGCAGACCAATCTCCGGCAGCAGCAATCCTTCTGTTTGCCCTTTCGCTTGGTACGTTGCTGATACTAAAAAAGATTCGACAATGAAAGAAAAAATTATAACGCGCATACTATAATTTATTTAGAAATTTATCTAATTTAACCCAGATGCAAAGAGGAATTGTCAAGTTTTTGCGAATTTTTAAGCAAAACTTGACAATCCTCGCGCTTATTAAAAATGCTTATTTATAGTTAAAATCATCAATAACACTGAACAGAAAACCAGATATTATCAAACCGCTTTTCAGCCAAATCTTCCTTCTTAATATAATAATAAAGCATGCCGCAGTCACCAGACATCCACTTAAAGTCATCCTTCACAATTGTTCCTAACTGCAAGAGTAATGACCATTCTTTTGCTTTATTTGTAATATCAGCAGCCTCATCCTCCGGAATATTTTGATAACTTTCAGGCTTGCCGCAATATACCCCTCTACTTACTCGTTCACATTCAGAAAGCATCTCGCCTTGTATGATATCCGCATATCCCAAAACTTTATGTCGTTCAAAATCTTCCTTCGTATTTACACCCAGATCTTCGAGAATATCATCATACTCTTTCCACTCACATTCCTTATCACTATAAACTTCAAATTCTTCAAACATCGGATATGACTTTATTATTTTAAACCTAACGGCGATTTCTGGAATTACATAGTCTTCATTCAAATCTTCCGGAATATCAAATTCTACAAACTTTGTCGTATCTTCAAATTTGCTATTACCTTTACCTATTTCTTTACACTTTCTTCTAACTCCAGCAAATATCTGTCATAGTCAGACATAAACAATCTATCCTGAATTACACGATATTTTTCGAATTCTGTTTCAGCGTGAAGTTTGACAATTTCAGCAGAAACCTTTCCCGCATCCTGCAAAATACCGTAATCAAACATTTCTATAAAACTGTTGAGCCTCTTTTCCCAATCCTCCATAGTAAGAGGAATACGTCTTAAAGTCATGTTCTCGGCAAAATCCAAATATGCAGTAACCATACGATTCAATTGATGCAATTCGTTCTCACTCAAATAGTTTTTAGCAATCGTCACATCACTTTTCTTAATCTTGCTAATGATTTGTTTTTCTCTGAACCTGGCGATTACCTTCCGTTTGAACTATTCGGAATTTCCGAATAGTTGCCGACTCCTCCAATTCGCTGTCAGCATATATTTTTTTGATATGCTCATTGATTGTCGGCAGGGCGACATCATAAAGCGTAGCCATCATTTTCTTTGTGAGCCATATATTTTCATCCTCATAACGCATTTCGATGCTGTCTTCCTGTTCTCCCACAGAAGCAACATAGGTCAGTTCAATATCATATCCAAGAGCCTCAAGCATCTGCACAAAGATCTTATTCACAACACCGTCCTGCTTTTTGATAATGCGATTGACACATCATACTTTCCACTTTGAATCAGTAATTTATGAGCTTCATAAAGTCTGTCATAAATATTTGCAAAATCACTATCAAAGTTAATACTAAATCCATTCCCACACAAAAATGCTGCTGGTTGTTTTTGTACTATTTTCTCCAATTCTTTATATGTTATCTCTTTCATCTTCAATCAGCCCTTTTCATTATATACTTTTCAAAAATATATTTTGTTTGAACATTTCAATTCTTCTGTGGATTATCTTCCAATCTTGGTAAATTATTTATCCTTGTGTTTTCCAATGTCTGTAACTGCTGCACCGCTAACTGCCGAAGCAATTCCATTCTCTCTTTTTGTTTCTTCCCCTGATTAATCAAAACTGCATTATAACTTTCCAAATTCGCAAGTACTAGTAATTGGTTCAGCGTTACTATATCCCGCATATTTCCTTTCATCGTTGGATTTTCATCTTTCCATTGCCTCGCCGTCTTTCCAAACAAAACAACATTCAACATATCTGTTTCATTAGCATAAGTATACGCCACCTGTGCAGGTGTTAATTCTGGTGGAATCAGATTCTCTTTAATCGCATCTGTATGTATCCTGTAATTCAACTTAGAAATTTCTCTATTCAAATTCCAATTCAAAGATAACCGACTGTTTTCGTCTGTCTTTAAACGCCTATAATCTTTCATAATATACAGCTGAAACTCAGGAGAAATCCAAGTTGCAAAGGACATGGCTATATCGCTATGGGCATATGTTCCTCCGTAACGTCCTGCTTTTGAAACAATACCAATGGCATTCATCTGTGTAATCCACTTTGTCGGTGTCATAACAAAACGATTTAATCCCGCCTCATTTTTAACCGCCTCGAATTGCACACGGTTAAAATCAGGATTATGCAGTTCTTCCCAAACGCCTAAAAATTCTATTGTGTTACGATTGCGCATCCAGTTTTGAATCACAAACCGCGGGTCATCTTCATTTCTATATTTTGCAATATCTGTTAATGAGATAAACTCATTTTCAAAATTTGTTGTATAGATGCCAATATCAATACCTTTAGCATGAATAGTCTCTTTCACAATTTTTGCCATGCAATCCCTCCTTCTTCCACAACTTAAATTCGCACTCTACATTATGCAGGAAATCTTTTCTTCGTATCCTCATCTCCATCTTCCCACATTTCCCGATATGCTTCAATGTAAAGCTTAATGTAACCAGAATATACATACAAATATCTTCTACACACCCTTTTATACAATTCCAATATTTTTTCATCACATGCAAAGTCCAGTAGATACTCCAACAAATGTGACAATTCATCTTCTGACACGATTCTGCTACACACATCTTCAACTGTGGGACAAAAGTACGATGGTTTCAACATGCGTATCATTGTCCAAACCACATCAAATATCTTTTTATTTCTTATCTGCCTTTTGTTCTAACATTTTTATAGAGTTCAAATAGTCCTCTTCTACATCACTAATGGTTCTGGCTTTATATTTCTTATATTCATCTGTTGCCTTATTAACAGCCTGCTTATGAGAGATACTTCCATTTCCCTGCAATAACTGCTCTCCTGTCATTGTAAGAATACGATCTAAATGTTCCGCCCAATCCTTCATGGTCATTGCCTGTTCACGTTCTGCCTGACGTTCTGCAAAATCTAAATATCCAGAAACAAGTTGTCCCATAGCACGAAGTTCTTTTTCATTCAGGTAATTTTTCGCAACAACAGTCTCTTTCAATGTTGGCTGATTTCCAGCAAATGTTGTAAGACCCATAAACTCCTTTTCAGCATCTGCTCTTGTGTAAATAACCTCAGCTGCCGTCTGACCATGAATGGCATAATGAATTTTGTTCTGCACCTTTTTAAAGAAAAGAATAGATATTTCTGCTTTTGGATCATAATCAATGCTTGTAGCGTAAATCTCGAGAACTTGCCTATAAAATACCTTTTCAGAAGCACGGATGTCTCTGATCCGTTCAAGTAACTCTTTAAAGTAACCACCACCGCCTAGATTTTTCAATCGTTCATCATCTAGCGCAAAACCTTTTCGCATATACTCTTTCAGTATATTAGTCGCCCAAATTCTGAACTGCGTGCCGCGTTTGGATTTCACACGATAGCCCACAGAAATAATGACATCCAAATTATAATAGTCAACTTGGTAGGTTTTCCCATCTGCCGCAGTTGTTGCAAAATTTACAACAACTGATTCTCTCACCAGTTCACCCTCAGAAAAGACATTTTTTATATGCCTTGAAATCGTTGATTTATCTCTTTGGAATAATTCAGCCATCTGGTCAATGGACAACCATACGGTATCTTCGTCAAAAGTCGTTTCAATTTTTGTCAAACCATCTTGTGTTGTATAAATAATGATATTAGATTTCTGATCTTTTTCTTCTCGTCTATTCACTCATACACCTCTTTTCTAAATTGTGCAACACTCATTGCACTTTTATTATTCAATTGCTTCTCTGTATCTTTCATACTCTAATGCTCATGAAATTACCAACATCAAAGATTCTACTCTTCCCTCACAAATTGAATCGTCCAGCAGCCACTCTAAGTTGTAAATTTGCCAAGGGGATTTTTATCCTTAAAATTAGGGTCTTCTCCATCAAAATTTATCTCATTACAAAATTTAATGATAACCATCTATTAAGATTAAGTAATTAAATGTAGCTTTCCTTCGCATATTCATAAAATATAATAATTTATTATAAGCTTACTGTAATTCATTTAAAAATTTTTCTGTTGTATAATCAGCAGGTGCTTTTTGAATAACAGAAAAAATTCTAGATACTCTCTCAAATTCTTCCTGCCTA